>Ga0247803_1000012_pt1 | contig 248351 bp, 202 predicted proteins | sample UWRJL014104B1_FD_180928 | JGI IMG/M metagenome (GOLD analysis project Ga0247803, IMG submission 180928) | Plant litter microbial communities from Arlington Agricultural Research Station in Wisconsin, United States - UWRJ-L014-104B-1 | ecosystem: Environmental > Terrestrial > Plant litter >... | reverse complement strand
TGTGCTGGATAACTGCCCTTCAGTGGCTAACAGTGACCAGCTGGACTCCGATGCAGACACAATTGGCGATGTTTGTGACGATGACCGCGATGGCGATAGCATCAACAACACTGTCGATAATTGCCCTACCTTGGGTAATCCAACGCAAGCCAATTTGGATGGCGATAGCCAAGGCGATATTTGTGATAGCGATATTGATGGAGACATCCTTTCCAATCCCCTCGACAATTGCCCCTCCATAGCCAATATCGGTCAGGCTGATCTTGATAATGATGGTATCGGTGATGTTTGTGATAGTGATCGGGATGCTGACACCGTGCCTGACGCGACAGACAATTGCCCGGTAACTGCTAACACCGATCAGGCCGATGTTGATGTTGATGGTATAGGCGACACCTGTGACAACAACATAGATACAGATACTGATGGTATTGATGACGGTGCAGACAATTGCCCGGCAAATGCCAACCCTGCGCAAGAAGATGTGGATGCTGATGGCAGTGGTGATGTTTGCGATAACGACAACGACAATGATGGTGTACTCAATGCACCGGATAATTGCCCCTTACTTGCCAATGGTGCGCAACTGGATTTAGACGGCGATGGCATTGGCGATGTTTGTGACAATGATCGTGATGGCGACACTATTACCAATGCGGTCGATAACTGCCCGATAACGGCAAATACCAATCAAGCGGATAGCGACAGTGATGGTATTGGCGATCTTTGCGATACCGACACGGATGGCGATACCGTGCAAAACACCACTGACAACTGCCCCAACCAAGCCAATATCAACCAGCAAGATGCGGACGTTGATGGCGTAGGTGATGTGTGTGATACCGACCGCGATGGTGATGGCATTGCCAACGCAACGGATAATTGCCCGAGTGCTACCAATACCAATCAGCTCGACACCGATAATGATGGTCTAGGGGATGCGTGCGATGCCAATACCGACACCGATGGCGATGGAATCGATGACACCACCGATAATTGTCCGGTCATCGCCAATAGCAACCAGATAGATATGGATGCAAACGGTGTAGGCGATGCCTGTGACACGGATATTGACGGTGATGGTATTGCCAATGGTGTGGATAATTGCCCGGTAGTCGCTAATGGTAATCAGGTCAATCTCGATGGCGATGCTATGGGGGATGCCTGTGATACCGATGTCGATGGGGATAGCGTTCTAAATGGAGTGGATAATTGCCCTATGGCCGCTAACGCCAATCAGGTGGACACCGATAGCGATGGTATAGGGAATGTCTGCGACAACGATAAAGACGGCGATGGTGTATTGGACGGATCGGATAATTGCCCGCTCAACGCTAATCCCACCCAGTTGGACACCAACGCTAATGGGGTAGGTGATGCCTGCGACAGCGTTATTGACATCGATAGTGACGGCATCAACGATGTGCTGGATAACTGCCCTTCAGTGGCTAACAGTGACCAGCTGGACTCCGATGCAGACACAATTGGCGATGTTTGTGACGATGACCGCGATGGCGATAGCATCAACAACACTGTCGATAATTGCCCTTCTACCGCTAATGCCAACCAATTGGATGCTGACAATGACGGGGTGGGGGATGTTTGCGACCCTATGACGGATAGCGATGGTGATGGTATCGGGAATAGTCTGGATAACTGCCCGGCAGTAGCTAACCCCTCACAAACTGACACCGATAGTGACGGCACTGGCGATGGTTGCGATACCGATATCGACAATGATGGTGTGCTCAACGCGGGTGATAATTGTCCATTGGTAGTCAATGCCGGACAGTTGGACTTTGATGGCGATGGGACAGGCGATGCCTGTGATATGGATAGCGATGGCGATGGCATTACCAACGCGCTGGATAATTGCCCGATCATTGCAAATCCAATCCAAGAGGATAGCGATAGCGATGGCACCGGTAATCTATGTGATATAGACATGGATAATGACGTCATACTGAATGCTATCGATAATTGCCCGGTTACCAACAATCCAACGCAAGCTGATATTGATGGAGATGGAATAGGCGATGCCTGTGATGCGGCGGAAAACGTTGCTTGTGGATCCGGTAAGTTGTTTGAGCCGGTGCTTGGTGCCGGTCTGACGATTGATACTGGCTTACGTGGCTTATTGTGCATTGGCTGTGGCGTGGTCAACCCCGCTAACCTGACGTCAACTATAGATGATGCGGCGACCATGGCCACACCGGTTGCGGTTGCAGCTTCAGTTTGGGGCAGTGTGGAAAACACCAACACCACTTACACAGGGGCAAAACGGGTAGGCTTTCTGGTGTCATTGCCAGTAGGCGTGCTGGATCTAACGCTGTTAAGCAGTTTGGAAATTACTACCTACTTAAATGGTGTCGCTCAGGAAAGCAGTGTTTCCAATGGTCTATTAGGTCTGGAGTTGCTTAACCTCACTGGTGATGCAACTAAACAGCTGGTCATTATGAATACCACCGCTGACTTCGATGAGGTCGAATTAGAAAAAGGCGCCGTACTGGGTGCTCTTTCCAGCCTCAATGTCTACTCTTTGTGTGTGGCGCCACCTCCGCTCTAATAGTGAAGCTGATACTCAAGGCAACCGACAGGTTGCCTTGGGCTTTTATTAAAATCTGATTTTCTTACCGGGTTGACGTATTTTCAACCAACTCATTTAGCGATAGGGCTCCACAAATGGCGTTTATGACCCTCGGCAACAACAAGCGATTTTATCTGGTGCTTACCGCTGTGTTGATAATCGCAGTGGTGTATCAACTCAAGCGGGAGGCGCCCCCAGAACAACCTGCCCAATCTTTACAACCTATGCCGGGCGATCGGGTCGAGGCTCAAGCAGTGTCGGACGAAACCAATAGCGAAGTGGCTCCTGCACCACAAACCAAGGCTACCCCCGACCTTCACGCAACCCCTGAGGCCAAACTTTCTAGCGCTGAGGCAATCGCAGTTGCTCCTGATGCCTGGAGCATGGGCGATGCAACTACTGCTATCCCAACCATGCGCATACCGGAAGGTGTTTCAGTTTATGAGCCAGTGTCAGTCGATATGGAGAACCCCGCTTACCCGGCGCCGGGTGAACGGCTCAGCCTCGCTATGCCCGGCGGTGAGCGTTTGCAAGTAAACATCGAGACCAGTAGCACCAATCCCAATGGCGATTACACCTGGCGTGGGCATCTGGATGGTTATGGTGATGAGTATCCCGTGGTAATGACCTACGGCGGCAATTCAGTGTTCGCCACAGTGACAACACCTAAAGGCAGCTACACCCTCGAATCAGTTAATGGTAGTGGCTGGATTTACAAAAACCCATCCGAGTTCGAGTTATCCAATCCCGGCACTAAGGATTACCTTGATATTCCGCATGCTCACGAATAAGGGTTTAAGGCTTGATGGTTCAAATACCGACAGGTTATTCATGAAGCTATCAACGTCTCTGTCAGTAATGTCTTGGTAATGTACACAAAAATCCAGGTGTGATTACGCTGGTTTGATCTTGTTTTGATCCGGGTTTTTCTTTGTGGTCATCGTTGGCTTCGGGTTGTGAGGTACTATGCCTGCAGCCAGATCCCCCGGATTTTGTGCTAGCATGCGCCCACTTTATCCATCGCTGGGGCCGATGATCATGCATTGTCCGTTTTGTAGTGCGGAAGATACCAAAGTTATCGATTCACGCTTGGTGGCAGAAGGCGACCAAGTCCGCCGTCGGCGTGAATGCCTATCCTGCCACGAGCGCTTTACCACCTTCGAAATCGCCGAATTGGTGATGCCTCGCATCATCAAACAAAACGGCACCCGCGAACCCTTCGACGAAAACAAACTGCGCGCCGGTTTATTACGCGCGCTGGAAAAGCGCCCGGTAAGTATTGAGGCGATTGAGTCGGCGATTAACCATATCAAGCATTTTTTACAGGCCACAGGCGAACGCGAAGTAAAAGCGTTGCTGGTGGGCGAAAAAGTGATGGAGCAATTGCAAAAGCTGGATGAGGTCGCCTACGTGCGCTTCGCCTCAGTCTATCGCCGCTTCAAGGATTTGAACGAATTCCGTAAGGAAATCGACCGCCTTGAACAACAGCCTGAAAACGAACAGTAACCTTAAAGTAACTGACACCTCCATGACCATAACTGCGGTTGATTTTGAATTTATGGCGCATGCGTTCCGCTTGGCGGAGCGCGGCCTCTACACCACCATGCCCAATCCACGTGTGGGTTGTGTATTGGTAAAAGGCGGGCAGGTTGTCGGCGAAGGTTGGCATCTTCGCGCGGGTGAAGCTCACGCCGAAGTTAATGCCTTGCACAGCGCGGGCGAGAATGTGCGTGGTGCAACGGCTTATGTCAGCCTCGAACCCTGCAGTCATACCGGCAAAACCGGCCCCTGTTCGCAAGCGTTGATCGATGCTGGCATCGCACGTCTCGTATACGGGATGGAAGACCCTAATCCACTGGTTTCCGGCAATGGCATCGCCATGATTCGCGCGGCAGGAATTCAGGTAGATGGTCCGGTGTTGGAAGATGATGCACGCGCACTCAATCCCGGATTTATCCGCCGTATGGAGCGCAAGCTCCCCTATGTGCGCTGTAAAATGGCGATGAGTATTGATGGCCGTACCGCGATGGCGTCTGGCGAAAGTAAATGGATTACTGGCCCTAAAGCGCGCGCCGATGTGCAGCGTTTACGTGCTCGTTCTTGCGCGATCATTACCGGTGTTGATTCCATCCTGCAGGACAACGCTTCGCTTACCGTGCGTGTGGACGAGCTGGGTTTGCCCAATGCCGAAGAGGCCGCTGCGAAACAACCGCTGCGGGTGATTCTCGATTCACAGTTGCGTACGCCGCGCACCGCCTTAATGTTTAAACAGGCCACTCCGATATTGCTGGTACACAACGGCAAGGTTGAGGATGCACAGTTACAAGACTGGCCAGATTTTGTCGAGGTTATCGCCCTTCCCGCAAAAGACGGTCGCATCGATTTGAATGCGCTGTTGCGCGAACTCGCCAAACGGCATTGCAACGACGTATTGGTCGAGGCTGGTGCAACGCTCTCGGGTAGTTTTCTACGCCGTGGCTTGCTCGATGAGATCATCATTTACATGGCACCAAAGCTACTGGGTAGTAATGCGCTGCCGCTGTTTTCGCTGCCGTTGGATACTATGTCCGCCGCTCTCTCGCTTAAGATTAAAGACATCCGTGCCGTCGGGCGGGATTGGCGCATCACTGCCACCCCCGATACTGAATATTAGATAGGTAACCACTTGAACGATCAGCCCCAATCTCCCGATTTCCAGCCCAACCCTACTACACCGGTGGTGGACAATACGGCATCGCTCGGCAAGCGCTTTTTAGCCTTTCTTCTCGATGGCTTTTTTATGGTGATGTTGCTCATCATGGTGATGCAATCCATGGGATTGCTTGATCCTGCCAGCTCCACTGATATACAGGCGGCACAGGTGGAGTTGCAGGAGCGCGTGAATGCGCTGACCGGCCAGCAAAAATCGCTGCTGGCTATTTCTCCTTTTATTATCTTTTTTGTGCTGCACGGTTTTTTGCTGCAGCAATACGGCCAGACATTAGGCAAGCGCATTATGGGCATTGCGATTGTGACCATGGATAACCAAAAGCCCGCGTTTATGTTGTTAATTGTCCAGCGCTACTTATCGCAATGGGTCATTGGCATGGTGCCGGTGATAGGTATATTCCTGCGCTTGGCCGATATACTGGCGATTTTCCGCCCGGACAAGCGCTGTATTCACGATCACTTCGCCAAAACCAAAGTGATCGATTTAAAAATCCCCGTCGTCGCCCAAGGCAAGCCGACCAGCATCATCGTCTAAGCCTTTTGGCGGCGACGACTCCGAGGTAAATCTATGTTCACCGGTATTATTGAAGCCATCGGCGAAGTGGTGGCATTGCAACCCAAAAATGGCGACCTGCGCCTGCGCATCAAAACCCACAGCCTCAACCTGGCTGATGTGCATTTGGGTGATTCCATTGCCACCAACGGCGTCTGCCTTACAGTTGTAGATTTGCCTGGTGATGGCTACTGGGCGGATGTCTCGCGTGAAACGCTGGACAACACTACTTTGCCCGGCTGGAAAGTCGGCCAACGCGTTAATCTTGAAAAAGCCCTCACGCCACAAACCCGTCTGGGTGGTCACATCGTCAGTGGCCATGTGGATGGTGTGGGTGAAGTCGTCAGCCGTCATCCCGATGCGCGCTCCGAACGCTTCCGCATCCGCGCGCCTAAGGCATTGGCAAAATATATCGCACACAAAGGGTCAATCACGGTAGATGGGACTAGTCTTACCGTTAACAAAGTGGACGGCGCTGAATTCGAACTCAACATAGTCCCGCATACCCTGCAGTGGACAATTATGGATAGCTACAAAACCGGCACCCAGCTTAATCTGGAAGTGGACGTGCTTGCCCGCTATCTTGAGCGCTTGATGCTCGGCGACAAAGCAGCCGAAGGCGAAGGGCAGGGTATTACCCTGGAATTTTTGGCGAAAAATGGTTTTGCTTAACTGGAAATAATTTCCTTACATAGAGACTGTCTATGCAACTCAATACGATTGAAGAACTGATTGACGACCTGCGCCAAGGCAAAATGATTGTGCTGATGGACGATGAGGATCGTGAAAATGAAGGCGATCTGATTATGATTGCCGAACTGGTGCGCCCCGAAGATATCAACTTTATGGCGACCCACGCGCGCGGTCTTATCTGCCTGCCGCTGACCGCCGAGCACTGCGCCAAGCTGGATTTGCCGCTGATGGTGCGCGACAACAAATCCTCCTTCACCACCAATTTCACCGTATCGATTGAAGCGGCGACGGGGGTTAGCACTGGAATTTCTGCTGCTGATCGGGCGCGCACTATTCACGCTGCGGTTCGTGCCGATGCGAAAGCGACCGATATAGTTCAGCCCGGTCATGTCTTCCCTCTTATTTCCCAGCCGGGTGGCGTATTGAGCCGGGCTGGACACACTGAGGCCGCTTGCGACCTGGCCAAACTCTCCGGTTTTTCTCCCGCCGGAGTGCTAGTGGAAATCATGAATGAAGACGGCACCATGGCGCGCCGTCAGGATCTGGAAAAATTTGCTGTCAAACATGGTCTGAAAATCGGTACCATTGCCGACCTCATTCACTATCGCACCATCAAGGAAAAAACCGTTACCTGCATTAATGCGCGCAAAGTCGAAACACTTTACGGCGAGTTCGAGTTGCGTACCTATCGCGATTTGGCGCGTGGGGATCTGCATTTTGTGATGGTAAAAGGTGAGATAGATGCTGAGCCAACTCTGGTGCGCGTCCATGTTATGGATATCGCCCGCGATGTACTCAGTTTGAAACGCCCGGTAGCAGCCGGTGGAAAATCCTGGACTTATCAAGATGCACTGCGCGCCGTGAGCGAAGCGGGCAAAGGTGTTGTGTTGCTGATTTGCCATGATGAATCGACGGCAGATGTGGAAACCAGCATCGATTGGTTAATTTCCGGCAAACAAGTGCAGCGCAGCTCGGAAGTGCTTTACAAACAGGTCGGCACAGGGTCGCAGATACTGCGCGATTTGGGGGTGCGGAAGATGCGTGTAATGTCAGCGCCAATGCGCTTCTCGGCACTTTCCGGTTTTGATCTGGAAGTCGTCGAATATGTCTGCCCTGATGCACTTTAACCGCTAGCCAGATTGATCTTTTTTTATCGATTATTTTTGAGAAAATATTATGAGCAATATCAAGGTAGTTGAAGGTGATTTTTCCGCATCAGCAGGCAAGTACGCGTTGATCGTTAGTCGTTGGAATAGCTTCGTTGTAGAAAGCTTAAAAGACGGCGCATTGGATACCCTGCGTCGCCACGGCATCAAAAATGAAAACATCACCATCTATTACGCACCCGGTGCATTTGAATTCCCATTGACTGCACAAAAAATTGCAGCGAAAAAAGAGTTTGATGCAATCATCGCCTTGGGCGCAGTCATTCGCGGTGGCACGCCACATTTTGATTATGTTGCCGGTGAATGTACTAAAGGCTTGGCTCAGGTTTCCCTGCAATACGGCGTACCGGTAACTTTTGGTGTGCTGACGGTTGATTCGATTGAGCAAGCGATTGAACGCTCAGGCACCAAAGCAGGTAATAAAGGTGTTGAGGCGGCCGCAACCGCGTTGGAAATGGTTTCATTGTTTGGAAAAATATAAAGCCCGGCAAGATTAATTTCTGCGTTATTTTTATTTCATGCCCGTGCACGCGGGCATTCAAGTTCTTTATCAGGTAATTGTTCATGACTACTTCTTCAGGTCAAACCGGAAATACCAGCCCATCCGAGCAGAAAGGCCATACTGCCGCCACTCGCCGCATGGCTCGTCACTACGCGATGCAAGCGCTGTATCAATGGCACATGACCGGCAACTCGCTCAACTCAATCGAAGCGGAATTTCGCACCGATAACGACATGAGCAAAGTGGACGTTGACTATTTTCACGATATTCTCCACGGCGTACCTGAACATTTAAGCGATCTTGACGCAATTTATGAACCCTTTTTGGTGGAGCGCTCGCTGGCGGAGTTGGATGCAATTACCCGTGCATTATTGCGTCTCGCCACTTATGAATTTAAATTTCGTATCGATGTGCCCTATAAGGTGGTGATTAACGAAGCGGTTGCCCTGGCGAAAAAATTTGGTGCAGAAGACAGCCACAAATTTATCAATGGTGTATTGGATAAAACCGCAGTCGTACTGCGCGCTCCCGAAGTTAGCGCTGAACGCAAAAGTCGTTAATGGTTTGGGCGGTTGCTGAATCGCCCTTCCTTCAAAAAAACTATTCCACTCCCCTAAAACGGCTTAATCTTTTTAAAAAGAAATAAAAGTGCCCAGCGAATTCCAACTGATCCAGCAATTTTTCCAGCGCGAGCAAGCCGATCAGCCTGCCGAAGGAGTGTTGCTGGGTATTGGTGATGATTGCGCACTTTTGCAAATCCCTGCTGGAAAACAATTGGCCGTATCTGTGGATACAGTGGTTGCCAATGTCCATTTTCCTGCGGATGCGGATCCCGAATTAATTGCCGAGCGTGCACTGCGCACTAACTTGAGTGATCTCGCCGCCATGGGTGCAGATCCGTTGTGGTTTACACTCGCATTAACCCTGCCGGATGCCAATGAAGAATGGTTGCGCAGTTTTAGTCGCGGCTTATTTAAATGCGCGCGCGAATACGGCATTGCATTGGTGGGCGGCGATACAACTTCTGGTCCGCTGTCGATTACGATTCAAGTGATGGGGGCAATCCAAGCGCAACATACGTTGCGGCGCGACGGTGCCAATGTTGGCGATTTTGTTTTGGTGACCCACTTTTTGGGTGATGGCGCAGCGGCATTGGCTGCAATCCAAAACACCCAGATATTTGCTGATGAGCATGCAGGGTATTTGCAGCAACGGTTTTATCGCCCAACACCGCGTTTATATGAGTCGGCATTGATTCGCGAAATTGCGAGCAGCGCATTGGATATTTCTGATGGTTTGGTGGCTGACCTGCAACATATTTGTGATGCGAGTGATTTGGGTGCGGTGATTGATGTGGAAAATCTGCCCTTATCGCCTGCCGTAAAATCATTAAATAATGATTCGCAAGCCTACCAATGGGCGCTCAGTGGTGGTGACGACTATGAGCTTTGTTTCACTGTGCCGCCCGAAAAAATGGCCGATATCGCCATGTTAATTGCACAGGGAAAACTACACGCCACGGTTATCGGTGAGATGATTGCAGGCAGTAACGTCATTTGTGAGTTTGAAGGCGAACCATTCGAGTTGGCTAAAACCGGATACCAACATTTCTGATGAAAAACACTCCTACATTTAAAGAGTTGCTCGCGAATCCCAACTATTTATTTGCGTTTGGCTTTGGCAGCGGCCTTGCTTCAAAAGCGCCCGGCACTTTCGGCACACTAGCAGCAATTCCCTTTTTTTTGCTGCTACAGAATTTATCCTGGCCAATTTATTTAAGTTGGTTGCTGGTCACTTTTGCATTAGGTGTGTTGTGGTGTGATCGCTCATCGAAGGCGCTAGGTGTGCACGATCACGGCGGCATAGTCTGGGATGAGTTTGTTGGCTTTTGGATTACCATGTTTATGGCACCCGCCGGTTGGGTGTGGATTTTAATCGGCTTCGTATTGTTTCGCTTTTTTGATATTTTAAAACCTTGGCCAATCAATTGGCTGGATAAAAAAGTGCACGGTGGTTTTGGCATCATGATCGATGATGCGCTCGCCGGAATCTATGCGTTGTTAGTGTTGCAGTTGATTGCGTTTTCTGTGAGGTTCTTGTGACCATTACTTATGTAGAATCATCCAAGTTGCCAACCCCTTGGGGTATTTTTGTGATGCACGGTTTTTGCGATGAAGAAAATCTCAAAGAGCATGTGGTGCTCACCATGGGCGACCTCGGTGGCGATGAACCGCTGCTTGCACGTATTCATTCCGAGTGTTTAACCGGTGATGCACTTTTTAGTCTGCGCTGTGATTGCGGGCCACAATTGCAAGCGGCGATGCATAAAGTTGCATTGGCTGGGCGCGGTGTGATTTTTTATCTGCGTCAGGAAGGACGTGGAATTGGTCTGCTGAATAAAATTAAAGCCTACCATTTGCAAGATCAGGGTGCCGATACGGTAGAGGCAAACGAGCAGTTAGGTTTTGGTGCAGATATGCGCGATTACACCATCCTGAAACCCATGCTCGAACATCTCAATATTAAAGCGTTGAAGTTGCTCACCAATAATCCCCGCAAAGTAAAAGCGTTGCAAGATATGGGTATTAATGTGGTGGCGCGTATCCCGCACCAAACCGGTCGCAATCCCCACAATGCAAAATACCTTGAAACTAAAAAAGGCAAACTCGGCCATTTGTTTAACAGCGAAGACGACGAATAATTTCAGGAAAATACGATGACACGAATTGCAATCGCTGGTGCCGCAGGCCGCATGGGCAAGGCGCTGATTGAGGCCACACAAAAAAATCCGCAAACCACATTGGGTGCCGCCACTGTGCGTGTAGGCAATTCACTGAAGGGCGTGGATGCTGGTGAATTGGGTAATGTTGGAAAACTTGGCATAACCTTGGTGGATAATATCGCCGATGTGATCGATCAGTTTGACGTGTTAATTGATTTCAGTTCGCCTTCGGCAACGCTCGATCACGTGAAAATTTGCGCAGCGCACAATAAACCTATCGTCATTGGCACCACTGGGTTTAGCGCAGCAGAAAAAGCGGATCTGCTCGCCTATCAAACACAAATTCCTTTGCTTCTTTCAGCCAATTTTTCTACCGGTGTAAATCTGTGTTTTAAACTGCTCGATCTGGCAGCGCGCGTGTTGGGTGATGAATACGATGTGGAAGTCTACGAAGCGCATCACCGCCATAAAGTCGACTCACCTTCTGGCACAGCAGTGCGTATGGGTGAGGTGCTCGCTCATGCGCTGGAGCGCGATCTGGATAAAGTTGCAGTGTATGGTCGCGAAGGTCAAATCGGTGCGCGCCCACGCGATACGATTGGTTTCGCTACTGTTCGTGGTGGAGATGTAGTGGGTGATCACACGGTGATGTTTATGGCCGATGGTGAGCGCGTGGAAATTACCCACAAAGCATCAAGCCGTTTAGCCTTTGCCAACGGCGCTGTGCGCGCCGCAGTTTGGTTGCAGCAACAAAAATCCGGTTTGTTTGATATGCAAGATGTGTTGGGTTTGCGCTAGATTTTGCGCTACGTTTTTAAAATCCATTTGTAACAAATCGCTCAGGGAATTAAATAATGGCCGGTTCCAGTTTATTGATGTTGCTCGACGATATCGCTACCGTTCTTGATGACGTGGCGATCATGACCAAAGTCGCTGCAAAGAAAACCGCTGGTGTGCTGGGCGATGACTTGGCACTCAATGCGCAGCAAGTAGCTGGTGTACGTGCAGAGCGTGAGCTGCCTGTTGTATGGGCTGTTGCCAAAGGCTCGGCACTCAATAAAGCAATTCTGGTTCCGGCAGCTTTATTAATCAGCGCATTTGCTCCCTGGTTAATCGTCCCCCTGTTAATGGTTGGCGGCGCCTATTTGTGTTTTGAAGGGTTTGAAAAACTTGCGCATAAATATTTTCATTCCAAAGCAGATGACGCCGCACATCATCGTGAATTGATTGAGGCAGTTGCCAATCCAGAAGTGGATATGGTCGCCTTCGAAAAAGAAAAAATCAAAGGCGCTGTGCGCACCGATTTCATCCTTTCAGCAGAAATTATTGTTATCGCCTTGGGTTCGGTAGCCGCAGCAACTTTTGCCAAGCAGGCCGCAGTGGTCGTCACTATTGCAGTATTGATGACGGTGGGTGTTTACGGATTTGTCGCGCTGATTGTGAAATTGGATGATATAGGTACGCACCTGTGCAAAAAGCCTAACGTCGTCGCACAAGTTTTCGGAAAATTTTTACTGGCTGCTGCGCCGCGTTTGATGAAGCTTTTATCAATAGTAGGTACCGCAGCCATGTTTATGGTCGGCGGTGGGATTGTGACGCACAGTATTCCTGTTATTCATCATTGGATTGAGCATACAGCCACCGCGACTGAGCCAATGGGTTGGCTGACTTCATCGGTATTGAATGGAGTCGCCGGTGTGATCATCGGTGCGTTGGTGTTGGCAGCTGTAAGTCTTATCGGAAAGTTGTTCCGCAAAAGCTGATACTGTCCAAATCAGGGCAGATTCTCATGGACAGGTAGGGGCGAGTCCCGTAGAATCCGCAGCCAGATTGCGGCCGCCTCAAACGGCTCTGCGCAAAGAATACAAAACGGTTCGCACAAGAACATAAAAAGGCGAGATGAGATTTGAGTTTCATCTCGCTTTTTTACAACCAAACGTTTTACAGTCAGATTAATTTTGCCTTTTAACTCAATGACTTATCGCGATGTTCACTTCATAAGTGTCAATGCGACTGACTTTTTGAGCCTGAAAAAACTGAACGTCTGTACGATTTGGATGACGAACCTACAACGATTTATTAGCTTGCTTTAAGGGTATCCCGCAGGGTTAGTGACTGCAGGTGTTCTCCAAGCCAAAACCCAACCAGCTCAGGAGGTTGTTTTGACTACTCAGGAATCCCTTCCTGCCCCGAAGAAGGCCATTTTGGTTCTTGCCGACGGTAGTGTTTTTCGTGGTATCGCAATTGGTGCTGAAGGTTTATCGGTGGGTGAGGTGGTGTTTAATACCGCGATCACCGGCTATCAGGAAATCCTTACCGATCCATCCTATGCCCAACAAATTGTTACCCTCACTTATCCCCATATCGGCAATACCGGTACCAACAGCGAAGACGAAGAGTGCGAACGCATTTGGGCTACTGGTCTGGTGATTCGCGATTTGCCCTTGTTAGCCAGCAGCTTCCGCAATCAGGAAAGTCTTTCCGATTATCTTAAAGCGCGCAATGTGATTGGCATTGCCGATATCGATACCCGCCGCTTGACCCGTATTCTGCGTGACAAAGGTGCCCAAAACGGCTGCTTGATGGCAGGTGATGCGATCGACGAAGCCACAGCTCTCGCTGCTGCCAAAGCTTTCGGTGGATTGAAAGGCCTTGATCTCGCCAAAGAAGTCACGGTGAATGAGTCATACACATGGAATGAAAGTAGTTGGACCTTGGGTGAAGGCCATAAAGCCTTAACCGGCGTGAAAAAATTCAAAGTAGTCGCTTACGATTACGGCGTTAAGCGCAATATCCTGCGCATGCTCGCAGATCGTGATTGCGAACTGATTGTAGTGCCCGCCAAAACCACCGCTGCTGAAGTGCTGGCAATGAATCCGGATGGTGTTTTCCTCTCCAATGGTCCTGGCGATCCTGAGCCATGTACTTACGCCATCGAAGCGATTAAAAACATTTTGGAAACCGATACTCCGGTATTCGGTATCTGCCTCGGTCACCAATTGTTGGCGCTAGCCTCGGGTGCCAAAACCATCAAGATGAAATTTGGCCATCACGGCGGCAACCATCCGGTACAGGATCTGGAATCCAAACGCGTGATGATCACTGCGCAGAACCACGGTTTTGCGGTGGAAGAAACCAGCTTGCCCGCCAACCTCAAGGCGACGCATAAATCCTTGTTCGATGGTTCCTTGCAGGGTATTCATCGCACCGATAAAGCCGCATTCAGCTTCCAGGGTCACCCCGAAGCGAGCCCCGGCCCACACGATGCCGATACCTTATTTGACCACTTTATTGAATTGATGCAAGCGCGCAAGGCGTCCTAATCGGAGCAGACATGCCAAAACGTACAGACATAAATAGTGTATTGATTCTCGGCGCTGGCCCGATCGTAATTGGCCAAGCGTGTGAATTCGACTACTCGGGCGCGCAAGCTTGTAAAGCCCTGCGCGAAGAGGGTTACCGCGTTATTTTGGTGAACTCCAACCCGGCCACCATCATGACCGATCCGACTATGGCGGATGCAACTTACATCGAACCGATTGAGTGGCAAACGGTAGAAAAAATTATTGAAAAAGAGCGCCCTGATGTAATTCTCCCAACCATGGGCGGCCAAACTGCACTCAACTGTGCGTTGGCATTGGCTAAGCACGGCGTGTTGGAAAAATACAATGTTGAGTTGATTGGCGCGAAAGAAGAAGCCATCAACATGGCAGAAGACCGCAACCTGTTCGACCAAGCCATGAAGCGTATTGGCCTTTCATGTGCCCGCGCGAAAATCGTTCACACTCTTGAAGAAGCCAAAGAGGCGCCGAAAGAATTCGGTTTCCCTTGCATCATTCGCCCGTCATTTACCATGGGCGGTTCAGGTGGCGGTATCGCTTACAACTGGGATGAGTTTGAAGAGATTTGTACGCGCGGTTTGGATTTGTCGCCGACCAATGAATTGTTGATCGACGAATCGCTACTCGGTTGGAAAGAGTACGAGATGGAGGTTGTGCGTGACAAAAACGACAACTGCATTATCGTCTGTTCGATTGAAAACTTTGATCCGATGGGTGTTCATACCGGCGACTCCATTACTGTGGCACCGGCACAAACCCTCACCGACAAGGAATACCAAATCATGCGTAATGCATCGATTGCGGTATTGCGAGAAATCGGTGTGGAAACTGGCGGTTCCAACGTGCAATTTGCGGTAAATCCCGTTGATGGCCGCATGGTAGTGATTGAGATGAACCCGCGCGTATCGCGTTCATCCGCACTCGCATCAAAAGCAACTGGTTTCCCGATTGCAAAAATTGCTGCCAAGTTGGCGATTGGTTACACCCTCGACGAATTGCAAAATGAAATTACTGGCGGCGCAACGCCCGCTTCGTTTGAACCTTCTATCGATTATGTAGTAACGAAAGTGCCGCGCTTTACCTTTGAAAAATTCGGTGAAGCTGATGCGCGTTTAACAACGCAAATGAAATCCGTTGGTGAAGTGATGGCGATTGGCCGCACTTTCCAGGAATCATTGCAAAAAGCCTTGCGTGGTTTGGAAGTCGGCTCTGCTGGGTTTGAATCCAAAGTGGATTACACCACCGAAGAAGGCGCTGCAAAAGTTCGTCGCGAATTGAGTACTGCTGGCGCTGAACGTATTTGGTATCTCGGTGATGCATTCCGCATGGGCATGAGTGTTAACGATGCGTTTAATCTTTCAAAAATCGATCCTTGGTTTTTGGTGCAAGTAAAAGAGTTGATTGATAACGAGCAGGCACTGCGCGGTAAGTCACTCAATGATTTAAATGCGGATAAATTATTCCAGCTCAAGCGCAAAGGTTTTTCTGACAAGCGTTTGGCACTCTTGGTGGGCGCGACTGAAAAGGCCGTGCGTCACCATCGCCAGGGTTTAAATATTCGCCCTGCGTACAAGCGTGTAGATACGTGCGCGGCTGAATTTTCTACCTCGACTGCTTATATGTATTCGACTTATGAAGAAGAGTGCGAAGCGAATCCTAGCGACAAGAAAAAGATTTTAGTAATCGGCGGCGGCCCTAACCGTATCGGCCAAGGTATCGAGTTCGATTACTGCTGTGTACATGCGGCATTAGCGATGCGCGAAGACGGTTACGAAACCATTATGGTTAACTGTAACCCCGAAACTGTATCAACCGATTACGATACATCTGACCGTTTGTTCTTTGAACCGGTGACCTTGGAAGACGTACTTGAAATCGTCTACAAAGAAAAACCGGTCGGCGTGATTGTGCAATTTGGTGGTCAAACACCGCTGAAATTAGCGCGCGCATTGGAGGCAGAAGGTGTGCCTATTATAGGTACTAGCCCAGATGCAATCGATAAAGCTGAAGACCGCGAACGTTTCCAGCAAATGATCCACAAGTTGGGTTTGTTGCAACCGCCTAATGCAATTGTGCGTTCGCTTGAAGAGGCTTTATTAGCCGCCGATAAAGTTGGCTATCCCCTCGTGGTTCGCCCGTCTTATGTGTTGGGCGGCCGCGCGATGGAAATCGTTTATAAAGAAGATGAGTTGCGCACCTATATGCGCACTGCCGTGCAAGTATCGGAAGATGCACCTGTGTTACTCGATCACTTTCTCAATAACGCCATCGAAGTGGATATTGATTCTGTGTCGGATGGTGAGCAAGTCGTGATCGGCGGAATCATGCAGCACATTGAACAGTGTGGCGTTCACTCAGGTGACTCGGCATGTTCATTGCCACCTTACTCGCTGCCTGCTGATGTGCAGGACGAAATGCGCGAGCAAGTAAAACAAATGGCAATTGAATTGGGCGTTATTGGTTTGATGAACACCCAGCTTGCTTATCAGGATGGCAAAATTTATGTCATCGAAGTAAATCCGCGTGCATCACGTACTGTGCCGTTTGTGTCCAAATGTATTGGCGTGTCGCTGGCGAAAGTTGCTGCACGTTGTCAGGCAGGCACTTCGCTGGCAGAGCAAGGCTTTACCAAAGAAATTATACCGACCTATTTCAGCGTGAAAGAAGCGGTATTCCCGTTCAATAAATTCCCGGCCGTTGACCCGATCCTCGGGCCAGAAATGAAATCGACCGGTGAAGTGATGGGCGTAGGAGACACCTTCGGCGAGGCCTACGGCAAATCGCAATTGGGCGCCAGTAACCGTATTCCTGCAACGGGCACTGCGTTCCTGAGTGTGCGCGATATGGATAAAGATGGCATTGTCGGTGTCGGTATAGATTTAGCCGCTCTTGGTTTCAAATTAGTTGCGACTCGTGGCACTGCAGTGGTATTAAAAGCAGCAGGTTTGGATGTTCATATCGTCAATAAGGTTCAGGAAGGTCGTCCGCATATTGTGGATATGATCAAGAATGATGAGATCGATTTAATCCTTAATACCGTAGAAGGTCGTCAGGCTACACGCGATTCATCATCCATTCGCCGCAGCGCCGAAAATCACCGTGTTTACTACAACACCACATTAGCTGCGAGTCAGGCAGTGTGTATGGCGTTGAAACAAGGTCAGCATATTGAAGTTCGCCGCTTGCAAGATTTGCATCAGCGACTAAATAAATAAGGATTGTCCATGAGCACCAAGTTCCCTATGACTAATCAAGGCGCTGAAAGATTAGCGCTTGAATTGGAAGACCTGAAAAAAGTACAGCGCCCACGCATCGTCAACGCGATTGCCGAGGCGCGTGCGCATGGCGATCTGAAAGAAAACGCAGAATATTCTGCAGCGCGCGAGCAACAAAGTTTTTGCGAAGGCCGCATTCAGGAAATCGAAGGCAAACTCAGCAATGCGCAAATCATTGATGTGACCAAAATCCCGCATAGCGGTAAGGTGATTTTCGGCACCACTGTCACCATCATCAATCTCGATACTGATCAATCAGTAACGTATCAAATCGTGGGCGATGACGAAGCGGATGTAAAAGCCAACAAGATCTCCGTCAACTCACCTATTGCGCGTGCACTGATTGGAAAAGAAGAGGGCGATGTGGTCATCGTCAGAGCACCGGGTGGCGATGTGGATTATGAAATTAGCAAGGTCGAGCATATATAAGAAGCATCACTGTGCTTATAATTTTGTATTAGCTGAGCCATAAAAAAACCGCCACTGAAAAGGGCGGTTTTTTGTTATTGCGATCGCTTAATCGAGCAGTTATGCCTAGCGCTGCACGTTAGAAAGTTTCGGGTTGGCTCTTTTATTGTGGCGATAAAGAATAACTACTTTGCCAATCTCTTGGATCAGTTCAACATTGGGCAGTGCTACGAGTTCAGACACAACTTCCTTGCGCTCATCGCGCTCGGCAATTGCCAGTTTTACTTTAATCAGCTCATGGTCATCCAGGGCGCGGTTGAGTTCGGCGAGTACGCCAGCGCTCAAGCCATTGCCAGCAATGGTCACAATGGGATTGAGTTTGTGACCTATAGTTCGAAATTGTTTTTTACGCTCTGGATTAATCGGCATAAACTTACCTTAGGATTGAGAGAAATAATGGCCGCTATTCTACTTCATTCTGATGCTTAGAGTTTATCTTTGCCTTGTGTTGAGTCTAAGAGTCCGCATCTTCGACTATATGGCCTTGTAATTTACTGTTTAGACCCCAAAATGATCATGATAAGCAGGCTTACTTTAGCGAGAGTGCATGGGCTAACCCTCAAAAAGTTCTTTGGACGGCCAGCTGTGAGCGTCAAAAAGACGTTAAGCTGTGAAAAATTCGACGATTTCAGCTGATAAATGTGCAAGTATCTATTATCTGTGGTCTATGGGCGCTGCATTAGTTGCCCGCCATTAATATATTCGATGTAACTATGAGGAATTTTCCTTGAACGATATAACCAAGAATCTCGTACTCTGGTTGGTAATTGCTGTAGTCCTTTTTAGTGTATTTGAGGGTTTTAATAAGCAATCCACTAGTAATACGCTCAACTATTCCGACTTTATCTCAAGTGTGCGCGATGATCGGGTGCAGGAGGTAACTATTGACGGTTTGGTTATCGAAGGAGTTTATAGGGATAACACGACCTTTAAGTCAATCCGTCCCAACCTGCAAGATCCTAAGCTGATTGATGATCTTTATAACCACAATGTGGTAATAAAAGGGCGCGAAGTTGAGCAGCCAAGCTTGCTCAATCAGCTGCTAGTCGCGAGCTTTCCTATTCTGATCATTATTGCCGTCTTCTGGTTCTTTATGCGGCAGATGCAGGGCGGTGCCGGTGGTAAAGGTGGTCCAATGAGCTTTGGTAAGAGTAAAGCGCGTTTGCTTGGTGAAGATCAGATCAAAACGACATTTGCCGATGTTGCGGGTGTTGATGAAGCTAAAGAAGAAGTGCAGGAACTGGTGCAGTACCTGCGTGACCCCACTAAATTCCAGCGGTTGGGTGGTCAGATTCCGCGGGGTGTGCTGATGGTTGGTCCACCAGGCACAGGTAAAACCTTGTTGGCGAAAGCGATTGCTGGCGAAGCCAAGGTTCCTTTTTTCTCGATTTCAGGCTCTGATTTTGTTGAAATGTTTGTCGGTGTAGGCGCAAGCCGCGTGCGTGACATGTTTGAGCAGGCTAAAAAGCAGGCGCCGTGTATTATTTTTATCGATGAGATCGATGCTGTAGGACGTCATCGCGGCGGTGGTCATGGCGGTGGTCACGATGAGCGTGAACAAACTCTGAACCAATTGCTGGTTGAGATGGACGGTTTTGAGGGTAACGATGGTGTAATCATTATCGCTGCAACTAACCGTGCCGATGTATTGGATAAGGCGCTTCTTCGCCCTGGTCGTTTTGATCGTCAAGTATATGTTGGCTTACCTGATATTCGCGGTCGGGAGCAAATCCTGAAAGTTCATATGCGTAAAGTACCGATTGATGAGCGTGTCAGTGCCTCCGTCATTGCTCGCGGCACCCCCGGTTTTTCTGGTGCGGAACTGGCCAACCTTGTAAACGAAGCAGCCTTGATGGCAGCGCGCGGCAACAAGCGTTTGGTCACAATGGAAGATTTCGAAAAAGCACGCGATAAAATCATGATGGGTGCTGAGCGCAAATCCATGGTGATGAGCGAGAAGGAAAAAGAGAATACTGCCTATCACGAAGCTGGCCACGCCATTATTGGTTGTGTGGTGCCAGAGCATGATCCAGTGCATAAGGTGTCGATTATTCCTCGTGGTAGAGCTTTGGGTGTTACCCATTATCTTCCCGAAGAAGACAAGTACAGCTACAGCAAGCGCGCATTGGAGTCCAGTTTGTGCAGCCTTTTTGGTGGTCGCATTGCAGAAGAGATGACCTTGGGTTTGGATGGTGTAACAACGGGTGCATCTAATGATATTGAGCGTGCAACGAGTTTAGCGCGCAATATGGTCACTAAATGGGGTTTATCCGCTAAGTTGGGGCCGCTTCATTATGGTGAGGAAGAGGGTGCATATCCAGGTATGGCAACGCAGCAATATTCGAGTGAAACATCAAAACAAATTGATGAAGAAGTGCGCCGTATAATTCATGAATGCTATGCGCGCTCTACAAAAATTCTCGAAGATAATCGCGATATTCTCGAGGCGATGAAAAATGCGCTAATGGAATATGAAACGATTGATTCCGAGCAGGTAGCTGATTTGATGGCGCGTCGTAAAGTGCGTCCGCCGCGCGAATGGAATGATGATGACTTCAACAGTCATTTGCGCGATAAGGATGCAGCAGGAGAAACACCTGCTGGCCCTATTGGTGGTCCAGCCAATACGCATTAATGTATCGTATTAGTTATCAACAATAACCCCGAGCTTGCTCGGGGTTATTGTTTTCCCCTTGACGCTTTTCAGCAGCATTACTCGTTCAGGCATTCGCATGCAGCTTCCTCTATACAAAACTCAAGTCGTCTGCGGCAAGCACCAGCTCGATCTCTCTCGCCCAGTAGTGATGGGCATTCTCAATACCACGCCGGACTCCTTTTCTGATGGTGGTTGCTATTACATAGGTAACGCGCTGGATCTGGCTCTGGTGGTGCGTCGTGCAGAACAAATGTTGGCAGAAGGTGCGGCGATCATTGATGTCGGCGGTGAGTCTACCCGCCCAGGTGCTGCCAGTGTGTCGGAGCAGGAGGAGTTGGATCGAGTTATTCCTGTGGTGGAGGCGTTGGTCGATAAATTAGGAGCTTTAGTGTCGGTTGATACCAGCACCGCGAGTGTTATCACCGAGTCGGCAAAAAAAGGCGCAGGTTTGATCAACGATGTGCGCGCACTCCAGCGTGAAGGTGCATTGCTCGCCGCTGCAGCGACGGGTTTACCTGTTTGTTTGATGCATATGCAAGGGCAACCCGACAGCATGCAACGAAATCCGCAATATGATGATGTAATTGCTGATGTGAGTGAATTTTTACGTGCCCGCATCACAGCTTGTCACGCACATGGTATTCCGCTAGAGCAAATTATTCTCGATCCCGGGTTTGGGTTTGGCAAAACACTCGCGCATAATCTCGCGCTTTTGCAGCGATTGCCGGAGTTGGGTGGATTGGGTTATCCCTTATTGGTTGGGATGTCGCGCAAATCTATGGTTACGCAATTGCTTAATCGCCCGGTTGATGAGCGTTTATCGGGTAGTTTGGCATTGGCAATGCTGGCTGCAGAACGCGGTGCTGCCATTATTCGTGTGCATGATGTTGCTGCAACAGTAGATGTATTAAAGGTTCTCGCCGCTGTGACTGAATAATCACAGCGCATTATTTGTTAGCGGAGTAAGAATTATGTCTCGCAAGTATTTTGGTACTGATGGTATTCGCGGTTTAGTGGGCGAGTTCCCGATCACCCCGGATTTCATGCTCAAATTAGGTTGGGCCGCTGGCTGCGTACTCAAGGATCGTTTTGATGGTCAAAACATGATTTTAATTGGCAAAGACACCCGTATTTCTGGCTATATGTTTGAGTCTGCGTTACAGGCCGGGCTTATTAATGCTGGTGTTGATGTTGGTTTGCTCGGCCCTATGCCTACTCCCGGTGTTGCCTATTTATCCCGCACCTTTAAAGCCCAGGCAGGCATAGTGATTAGCGCATCGCATAATAGTTATGTTGATAACGGCATCAAGTTTTTTGGTGGCAATGGCAGCAAGCTTCCTGACGAATTGGAAACACTGATTGAAGCGCAGCTTGAAAAACCAATGTCCACTGGTGATAAGTTGGGGAAAGCGCGCCGTATTGCGGATGCGTCCGGCCGCTATATTGAATTCTGCAAGGGCACCATGCCTTGGGGATTTAATCTCAAAGGCATGCATATAGTTCTCGATTGCGCCAACGGTGCCACCTATAACATCGCTCCCGATGTGTTTACCGAATTAGGAGCCCATGTTACCTCGCTATTTGTTGAGCCCAATGGCACCAATATCAATCGCAGTTGTGGTTCTACCAAGCCTGAAGCACTGCAAGAAAAAGTGGTTGAACTGGGCGCAGATATCGGGATTGCATTTGATGGTGATGGCGACCGCGTAGTGTTTGTGGATCACAAGGGAGAAGTGGTGGATGGTGATGAGCTGCTTTACATTATTGCCGCTTATCAGCAGGAATATACTGGTGGTTGTGATGGTGTCGTTGGTACTTTGATGAGTAATTTTGGTTTTGAGTTAGGGCTAAAAAAACTCAATATCCCGTTTGCCCGCGCCAAGGTAGGTGACCGCTATGTTATCGAGCTGATGGGTAGCAATGGTTGGCGCTTAGGCGGCGAAAACTCAGGCCATATTGTTTGCAGCAATGTCACCACGACAGGTGATGGAATTATTGCTGCGCTGCAAGTGCTGCTCGCGGTAACCACTGTCGGTGATTCCCTGCATCGCATTAAAAAGGGAATGAGTAAGCTGCCGCAGGTCATGATTAATGTGCATATATCAAAGCGCGTTGATTTGGCTGGCAATGACACCGTACAAACCGCAGTGAAACTGACAGAAGAGAAGCTTGCAGGAACTGGGCGCGTTCTTTTGCGCCCATCAGGCACTGAGCCAGTTGTGCGAGTCATGGTTGAGGGTGAGGATAAAAAGCAAGTAAAAGAACTTGCACAGGAATTGGCCGCAACAGTAGAAGCTGCACTTGGCTGATATCAGGTTACAGTTTCTATTATTGTGTTACAGCATGGGAAAAGGACTGCGTTTAAAAATCGCTCAAGGCGAATATTTTATATTCAGTCGGTCGGCTGTGAGGCAATATTGCTAGTTGTAGCGCAAAAAAACAGATGAAAATCAGGGTGTAAGCGAAGATTTGGTTGTATGTTCAAATCTTCTTAGCTACCATTGGCGCCCGCTTTGGGGGGAGGTATTGCTGTTGAGCAAAGCAAGTAACGCCAAGCGTCGCCAACTGGTGGTTGGCAATTGGAAAATGAATGGAAACCTGCGTGAAAATGCAGAATTATTAGCCAAGGTTGCGGCTGGTTGGAAAGGTGAACACAATGCTGATGTTGTAATTTGTCCCCCTTTCCCCTATCTGATACCCACTAATAGTTTGTTGTTAGGCTCTGCTATTTTATTGGGTGCGCAGACGATAAATGAACATGATAAAGGTGCTCATACGGGTGAAGTTTCAGGATTAATGCTTGCAGATTTGGATTGCAAATTTGTAATAATTGGTCACAATGAGCGCCGCCGAATGCAGGGTGAAACGGATGAGCAAGTTGCTCGCCAGTTCGTCGCTGTACAACAAGCTGGTTTAATACCGATACTTTGCGTTGGTGAGTCCTTACAGGTTCGCGAGCAAGGGCGTCAGTTGGAAACCATTAGCAGGCAACTGAATGCAGTCTTTTCCCACACAGGCAAAGATGTATTTAAAAATGCAGTACTTGCCTATGAGCCTGTATGGGCCGTGGGAACCGGTAAGACAGCTACACCGGAACAAGCGGAAGAGGTGCATCGTTTTATGCGCTCTCAGCTTGGTGAATTAGCTAATGAAGTTAGAATTTTGTACGGTGGTAGCGTCAAAGCTCACAATGCACAGCAGTTATTTGCATTGCCTGATATAGACGGTGCCTTGCTTGGCGGCGCATCTTTAGACGCTGACGAGTTTTTAGCAATCTGTATGGCTGCTGATTAATTTCATCAGCTAAACACCCAGCGCTCAAGAGAGCTTTGCAATGGAAAAACTGGTACTTATTATTCACTCGCTTGCAGCACTCGCCATTATTGGTTTGATTTTGTTGCAGCAAGGTAAAGGCGCAGCAGCAGGTGCATCATTCGGTGCGGGCGCTTCGCAAACTGTATTCGGTAGTGAGGGTAGTGGTAATTTTTTTACTCGTGCAACCTGGATAATCGCAACCGTATTTTTTTGCACCAGCTTTGGTTTGGCTGTAATCGCAAAAAATCATTCTAAAGTAGCAACCCAAGGTTTGGTTGTCCCCGCTGCTCAGCAACAAGAAGTTCCCTCAGCTTCTGATGTGCCTGCTGGCGAAGTACCTGCGAGTGTTACTTCTGATGTGCCTAGCGCTCAAGGTGAAGCTGTTCCAGCTTCGACCGATGCAGCAGTAGGAACAGAAGAAAAGAAAGACTAAATTTTTAAGGTTAATGCCCCGGTGGTGGAATTGGTAGACACGCTATGTTGAGGTCGTAGTGGCGAATGCTGTGCCGGTTCGAGTCCGGCCCAGGGCACCAAATTAAAAGCGCTCAGTAGAGCGCTTTTTTTTCGTCTGTAATCTGATGGTTTTTGTAACCAACTCTCCATGCGGGTGATTGATGAGCAGCGAATTTTCCAATCAATATCTGCGTCTGCGTGCACGGCGCTTGGCGGAGTCTACGCGCGAATTTCTTGCGCGCGGTAAATCGGTGGTGCGATGCGAACATTGCCAGTTGGCTGTGTTTGCATGCATATGCCCTTGGTGCCCAGAGTTGAAAGCGCGCTGTGAGTTTGTATTGCTGATGCATCGCAATGAAGTATTCAAGCCGACGAACACTGGCCGCTTGATTGCCGATGTATTACCACATCAGACCCATGTTTTTTGCTGGAGCCGCACCGAGCCTGCGCAGGAATTGATGGATTTATTGGGTGACATTCGTCGTCGCTGTGTAATTGTATTTCCGTCCGATGCGAATGAAGCTGGCTCCACGTCGCGCGCATTAGTGTCTGCATTACCTGACGATGGAAAAATCACTACCTTTATTCTGTTGGATGGAACCTGGAAGCAGAGTGGTCGTATGTTCCATTTAAGCCGCTGGTTAGAGGCAATACCTTGTGTGGTCTTACCTGAGGCATTGGTACGTGGTTACGCGGTGCGTAAGTCCCATCAAGAACATTATTTGTCTACTGCTGAGGCGGCTGGATTATGTTTGGAAATGGCTGATGAAACCCATGTCGCCAATGCGTTACAAGATTACTTTCAGTTGTTCAATCAGCATTATTTGGCGACGCGTGGGGCTTGTGCGCCTGTTATTGGCGAGTTGCATGAACGTATGGCCCTGTATAAACAAAAACTAACAATATGATTCCAATAGTTTTCCGCTGTACATAAGTCAATTTCCGCTACAAGCATGGCTGATTTCCTACAAGATTCAGTGAGTTTTGCGACTATCCTCACATATGGATTTGCTTGAAAATAGCTTCTAACAAGGAGGTCTTCAGGGAAGGTAGGTTGACCAAGCAAGGTCAAGGGAAGCGTCTAATTCATATCATTGTCTTCACTTAATTTGGTTATGTGTAGTTAGATGGATTGCTCGGTGCTGTGCTGGATGTGCAGTATTTGGTGGGTTAGTGGAGCTATAAAAAAACGGGATCAGTCATTGACTGATCCCGTTTTTTTATAGTTATTGGGTTTGTTTGCTTCTGTTTTCATCTTCTGGTGTTTTCACTTCAGCGCCGCTGGCTTTTTGCTGCATAAAACCTCTCACTCTTCCCAGTAAATAACTTTGATGATCTTGCATGCTTGGTTTGGATTGCAGATCCATTAATAGCTGCTGGTAATTAACCGTCTTTTTACGCATAGCGACTGCTTTGTGTAGATCACGGAATTCAGCTTGCTCGTTATTTTCGGGTGCAAAAAAAATATCTAGTATGGGTAACTGTTCTGCACCAAAAATCGCCTCCAGTTCTTGTTTATTAATTGGCTCCTGTTGTTGCAGGTTGGTGATGACCAATGCCTGCAGCGGGCCATCTACAGTGGTCTCATCGCGAGGGTTTGCTTTAATTTGCGGCAGCAAGTTTTGCAGTACTAAATAAGCAGAGCTATTGTCAGTCAGTAACACTGTATTGAACTTTCCTTTCTCCTTTAAAAAAGCAAATGCAGCATCGGCATACGCTTTCACCAGCAGATCGCGCGCAACGGCAGATGAGGTTGCCGTGGAAGAGCTTGATGAGCCTGAAATTGAAGAGCTAGCTGTCTCCGGGGTTGTTTCAGCATCACCTGTCTCGGTTGTTACTTCGGTATCTGCACTGGATGCGGATGCGCTAAAGGAGGATGAGCTTGGCCGCGCGGGAATAACAGCTGGATACTCGTGTGGCAGGCTTATTGCCAGTGTCTCCCAACCGTAGCGCGGTAAATAGGCGCGCAGATTTTCCAATATGGGAGGCCAGGATTGGGGGTTTTCTGCTGCGTGAAATAGAATCAGTACGCCGTGCGTCATTTTAGCTTCGGTGGGGCGATAAAGTGCCAGAATTTTCCCATATTCCGTTTCGAGCCACTGGGCTTCATCATCCATTGCAGCGGCGATCAAGCTTTTATCGCGCATGTCGCGCGATGGATAAAGTGGCGCCTCAGAAGATTTGCTACTAGAACTGATTTCACTTGTCGCAGCAGAAGATTCAGCCGTGACTTCAGGTTCTTGGGCCAGCGCAATTAGCGGGAGTAAACAAAAAACCAACGCTCCACAAAAATAAGGAGTGGAAGAGTGAACAAATCTTATCGGCCATAAGCCGTTGCTTGCTGGCATGGTTCAGTCCTGAAGTGGGTTTTGGTGGTAAACCTTATCACGTAGAATGCAGTCTGCCATTTATCAATATCGGGACATTTATGCAGAACTTTAAGCGGGATTACAAAATAGCACCTTCAATTCTCTCTGCGGACTTTGCGCGCTTGGGGGCTGAGGTTGATGCAGTGCTCGCTGCCGGAGCTGATATCATCCATTTTGATGTGATGGATAACCACTACGTGCCCAATCTGACTATCGGTCCTATGGTATGTAAAGCCTTGCGCAAGTACGGTGTTACTGCACCGATCGATGTGCATTTGATGGTTGAGCCAGTCGATGATTTGATTGTGCAGTTTGCTGACGCCGGTGCTACCTACATCACCTTCCACCCGGAAGCCTCGCGCCATGTAGATCGTTCACTCCAGCTGATCAAAGATAAAGGCTGTAAAGCCGGATTGGTGCTAACCCCGGCAAGTTCGCTCGACCATGTCAAATACGTCATGGGCAAACTGGATATGTTGTTGTTGATGTCAGTTAACCCCGGATTTGGCGGCCAGGCTTTCATTCCCTATGTGCTCGATAAACTGCGTGAGGCGCGCGCATTGATTGATATCAGTGGTTTTCCTATTCGCCTTGAAGTTGATGGCGGTGTCGGGTTGGCGAATATCCGTGAGGTCGCCGAAGCGGGTGCTGATACTTTTGTCGCAGGTTCGGCCATTTTTAATGCACCGGATTATGCCGCTGTTATCGCTCAAATGCGTGAGCAATTGGCACTGGTCTAAATTGCAGCTTATTTGCATCGGCGAGTGGCGGCTTGAGGGTAGGCATCGGCAGATTATTTCAGTACACTTGCCCGGAGTTTAAACAGGAATCATCCTCGTGAAATACGCAACCTTTATCAAAAAGTGCGCTACCTCCCTCGTCGCCCGATGGCGTCGCTAGTTCATCTCGCTTAGTCAAAACTACTGCCAGTTTTGCACTGAGCCTGCCTTTCCCTGTTTGCGCGTTGAATTTCTGTTCATTGTTTTTTGACTAACTGTTTTCCATGAATAGGTCAGCGCAAATACAATATTGATAAATATAAAGGCTTGCCCCTTTTCCCGGCGAGCATAAAGGTAATGACATGAATTCCGACCCGTTTATTGATCACGAAAAGTTTGCCCAATTAGCCGCTCAAGGTTACAACCGTATTCCCGTCATGCGCGAAGTGCTCGCTGATTTGGATACGCCGTTGTCTTCCTATCTCAAGCTGGCGGCTGGCCCTTACTCTTATTTGTTTGAATCCGTCCAAGGCGGCGAAAAATGGGGGCGTTACTCCATGATCGGCTTGCCTGCGCGTACAGTACTTAAAGCGTTTGGTGATGCAATCCAGATCGAACGCGATGGCACGATTGTAGAAACGCACACCTGCGCTGATGCCTTGACGTTTGTAGAAGAATTCAAACAGCGTTATCGTGCGCCGGAGTTGCCCGGCTTGCCGCGGTTTACGGGTGGTTTGGTTGGCTACTTCGGCTACGACTGCGTGCGTTATGTTGAGCCACATTTAAAAACCAGCACACCTAAAGATGTTATTGGTACTCCGGATATTTTGCTCACCGTATCCGATGAAGTGCTGGTGTTCGATAATCTCGCTGGCAAATTGATTTTTGTGATTCACGCCAATCCGGAAGTTGACAACGCGTTTGTCAAAGCCAATGCGCGTTTGGATGAATTGGAGCAAAAGCTACGCGGTGAAATTCCCGCGACACCCAATTTGTCATTAGGTAATAACGGTCACAACGAACCGCTGTTTGTCTCCAACTGTGGCGAAGAAAGTTTTCATCGCTATGTAGATAAAATCAAAGAATTTATTTTGGCGGGCGATACCATGCAAGTGGTCGTCTCCCAGCGCTTATCGATTGATTTCACTCAGGAGCCAATCAATCTTTATCGCGCGCTACGCAATTTAAATCCATCGCCTTACATGTATTTTATGGATCTCGGTGATCATCATGTCGTGGGTTCTAGCCCGGAAATTCTTGCGCGTCTGGAGGATGGTGAAGTGACTGTGCGCCCGATTGCGGGAACCCGTCGTCGCGGGTATACACCGGAAGAAGACAAAGCATTGGAAATTGAATTAGTAAATGACCCGAAAGAAATTGCCGAGCATTTAATGCTGATTGATTTGGGGCGCAATGATGTGGGTCGTGTGGCCCAAATCGGCAGCGTAAAACTGACCGATAAAATGGTGGTGGAGCGCTACTCACACGTGATGCACATTACCTCCAATGTCACCGGCAAGTTAAAGGATGATCTGCGCGCGATGGATGTATTGCGTGCGGCGCTACCGGCAGGCACGCTAAGTGGTGCGCCCAAAATCCGCGCGATGGAAATTATCGACGAACTGGAACCTGAAAAACGCGGCATCTACGGTGGCGCTGTGGGTTATATCGCCTGGAATGGCAATATGGATACCGCCATTGCAATCCGTACTGCGGTGATTAAAAACGGCAAACTTTACGTGCAGGCCGGTGCTGGTGTAGTGGCTGATTCTGTGCCAGCGCTGGAGTGGAAAGAAACCATGAATAAAGCGCGCGCGATTTTTAAAGCCGTCGATATGGTGGGCACTGCTGCAGTAAAAGGGGATGCAAAATGATTTTAATGATTGATAACTACGATTCCTTCACTTACAACCTGGTGCAATATTTTGGTGAGTTGGGTGCAGATATGAAGGTAGTGCGCAACGATGAAATCACTATCGAAGAAATTGCGGCGCTTGCACCGGAAAAAATTGTTATTTCCCCTGGCCCTTGTACACCTACTGAAGCGGGTGTATCAATTGATGCAATCAAAACCTTTGCCGGAAAAATTCCACTACTCGGTGTTTGTCTCGGTCATCAAAGTATCGGTCAAGCCTTGGGTGGTAAAGTCATTCGCGCTCCATTTGTGATGCACGGTAAAACTTCGCCGGTGTATCACAACAACAAGGGCGTATTTACTGGATTGAAAAATCCGTTTCAAGCAACGCGTTATCACTCGCTGGTCATTGAAAAAGAATCGATACCGGACTGCTTGGAGATTACTGCCTGGACACAAAATGACGATGGCAGCATGGCGGAAATTATGGGAGTAAAACATAAAACTCTCGCACTCGAAGGCGTGCAATTTCATCCGGAATCTATTTTGACCGAGCATGGGCACGATATGCTGCGCAATTTTTTGACGGCTTATTAATTGCTCACTGAAATAAATATTTTTAGCTTACTCACAACAAACAAGTGTATTTGCAGTAACGGGTGTGTTTACGCATAAAAGGTAATTGCAATGGATATAAAACAAGCGTTAACGAAATTAGTGGCGCGTATCGACCTGAGTACCGAAGAAATGATTTCGGTGATGCGCGTGGTAATGACCGGTGGCGCAACTCCAGCTCAAATCGGTGGCTTTTTAGTGGCGCTACGCATGAAAGGTGAGACGCTGGATGAAATTACCGGCGCTGCTATGGTAATGCGCGAACTGGCAACGCCAGTGGATATCGATATCAATTATTTGGTCGATACCTGTGGTACCGGCGGCGACGGCGCCAACTTATTCAATATCTCCACTGCCAGCGCCTTTGTTGTCGCTGCTGCAGGCGGTCGTGTCGCAAAACATGGTAATCGTTCAGTGTCCAGCTCAACCGGCAGTGCTGATGTGTTGGAAGCTGCTGGTATTAAATTGGATATTACCGCTGAGCAGGTTGCGCGCTGTGTGCGCGAAATTGGTGTCGGGTTTATGTTCGCACCAGCACATCATGCAGCTATGCGCCATGCGATTGGTCCGCGCAAAGAACTGGGCATGCGCACCATCTTTAATATGCTTGGCCCTATGACCAACCCCGCCAATGTTAAACGTCAGGTGATAGGGGTGTTTAACGGTGACCTGTGTAAACCCATGGCGGAAGTGCTTGCGCGTCTTGGTAGTGAGCATGTGATGGTAGTGCATGCAAAAGATGGTTTGGATGAGATCAGCTTATCTGCTGAAACCCAGATTGCTGAATTAAAAAATGGTGAGATTCGCGAATACATTATCAAGCCGGAAGATTTTGGTATGCAATCCAAAAGCTTGATTGGTTTGAGTGTGACGAATGCGGAAGATTCACTCTTGTTAATTCGTGATGCGCTCGGTAATCGTCGTGGTCAATACGCAGAAAAAGCAGCTGATATTATTGCACTCAATGCCGGTGCAGCGATTTATGTTAGCGGTGTTGCGAGTACTTTGGCTGACGGAGTTGAAATGGCGCGCGATGCTATTGGCAGCAGTCTCGCGGGCGAAAAAATTCGCGAGTTGGCAGCATTCACACAATATTTGCAATAAATTTTGTAAAACGTTTTTTTGGGAAATTTCATGTCTGATACACCAACAGTATTGCGCAAAATTATCGCGCGCAAATGGGAAGAAATTGCTGAGCGTAAGGCGCAGGTTTCGCTGGAGCAATTAAAGACGAGCACTGCGTTACGAGCTCCTGTACGTGGTTTTGTAAATGCGATTGAAAACAAAATCGCACAAGGAAAATCGGGTGTGATTGCGGAAATAAAAAAAGCATCGCCCAGTAAAGGTGTGATTCGCGAACACTTTTTCCCCGCTGAACTTGCGCGTTCCTACGAGCAAGGTGGTGCGGCTTGTCTGTCGATTTTGACGGATGTGGATTTCTTTCAGGGCGCTGATGAATATTTGCAGCAAGCGCGTGCGGCGGTGAGTTTGCCGGTGATTCGAAAAGATTTTCTTGTTGATGAGTATCAGATTTACGAAGCGCGTGCTATGGGTGCAGATTGCGTGCTCTTAATTGTATCCGCGCTTACTGCGGAAAAATTAAAAGAACTCAATACACTGGCGCAGTCTATCGGGTTGGATGTGTTGGTAGAGGTGCACGATGAGGCTGAGTTGGATATTGCGCTCGCATTGCCGAATAAATTAATCGGTATCAACAATCGCAATCTGCACACATTTGATGTGACCTTGGAAACGACTTATAAACTACTGGATAAAATCGGTAGTGATCGCATAGTGGTGACGGAAAGCGGAATTCTCGCACCGGCAGATGTGCAGTCCATGCGCAATAGAAACGTGAATGCGTTTTTAGTGGGGGAGGCGTTTATGCGTGCCGATGAGCCTGGCGTTGCGCTGGCAGAGTTTTTCGCTGAGTAACACGATCCAACTAATAGCCGTTTAGTTTTTATAGCCAGTAAAAAACAAAGCCCGCGTTAGCGGGCTTTGTTTTTGGCACTAAATAAAAGTATTAGCGAGTACCGTAAACCACCATAGTTTTGCCTTTTACCATCACCAAGCCTTGCTCTTCCAAGGTCTTGAGTACGCGGCCAACCATTTCGCGGGAGCAACCAACAATGCGGCCAATTTCCTGACGAGTGATTTTGATTTGCATACCATCCGGGTGGGTCATCGCATCCGGCTCTTTACAGAGTTCCAGTAAAGTCCGCGCCACACGGCCGGTCACATCGAGGAAAGCCAAGTCGCCAACCTTACGTGTTGTAGCGCGCAGGCGACGAGCCATCTGGCTGCCCAGTGCAAACAAAAACTCCGGATGGGATTCAGAAATTTCCTGGAATTTGGCATAGCTAATTTCAGCTACTTCACATTCCGATTTCGCACGCACCCAAGCGCTACGGGAATCTTTTTCGTCGAATAATCCCATTTCACCAAAAAAGTCGCCATCGTTAAGATAAGCAACAATCATTTCGTGGCCTTCATCGTCTTCGATCAAAACAGTAACTGATCCTTTGACGATGTAGTACAGCGAATCACTTTTGTCGCCCGCGTAAATAATAGTGCTTTTGGCGGGATAACGGCGACGGTGACAATGAACTAAAAATTCTTCCACATTCTTAATGTGCGGTGTTAGTGAGACAGCGACCAAGGTGTGGCTCCTGTTGATGGATTTTTATATTACTAATTCAAATATGAAATTTATTATGACGGCATGGGTGTCACACTGCTATAGATATGCCATGACAACCTGAAAATTTGTGATGCAGTTATAAGCCTAGACAATTGAATTGTCTACAAAAAGTGTCCATTTAGATCATAAATATTGAATTTGGCGACATTTTAGATTTTTTAGTTCTCTGTGTTACGCTAGCTGCCTATTTTTAAGCGCGACTTTACGACGGGTATGATTATGCAAGCAGTAGTTAAATGGGTTGATGGTGCACAATTTTTAGGTGAGTCAGGCAGTGGCCATGCAGTATTGATGGATGGCCCCCCCGATCACGGCGGCCGCAATACCGGTGTTCGCCCCATGGAAATGCTGCTGATTGGTTTAGGTGGTTGTTCTTCATTTGATGTGATGAGTATTTTGACCAAGGCGCGCCAGCAGGTCACTGATTGCCGTTGTGAGCTGGAAGCAGAACGCGCCGAAGGTGTGCCGTCGCCTTTTACCAAAATTCACATGAAGTTTTTGGTTACCGGCAAAGAATTGAAAGAAGCGCAGGTAAAGCGTGCGGTGGAGCTATCTGCGACTAAATACTGTTCGGCGTCGATTATGTTGGAGGCGGGTGGAGTAGAAATTACTCACTCCTATGAAATCCACGCAGCCTGAGATATTCGTTCCCCTTAAACTAAAATGCCCGCTTCATGCGGGCATTTTAGTTTAAGGGGATTCAATGCTTTAGATATGGTAGCTGGTGCTGGTCATCGCTTTGGATACTAGTGTCATTAAGCCTTTCACTGGTGCGGGGAAATTATAACCTCCTGCGTGGCGAGCCATATCGGCATGGTGCGATTCATCGTCTAACATCTGTTTTACCACGGCACGGCTACGCGAGTCTGACTCGGGCAATTCTTGCAAATGATCCTGTAGATGTTTGCAGACCTGATCTTCCGTCGCCGCCACAAAACCCAAGCTCACTTTGTCACTTACCAATCCTGCTCCGGCGCCAATCGCAAACGACAGGCCATACCATACCGGGTTCAAATAGCTGGTGTGGCTACCGAGGGTGTCGATACGCTCCTGACACCACACTAAATGGTCGATTTCTTCGGCTGCTGCTTTTTCCATTTCCGCTCGTACATCAGGCAGTTTTGCGGTCAATGCTTGACCTTGGTAAAGCGCTTGTGCGCAGACTTCACCGGTGTGATTAACGCGCATTAAGGCGGCGGATTTTTTACGCTCGGCAGCAGTTAATTCAGTTTCGTGCAGTGGGCGTGCGGGAGAAGGGCGCTCACTGGTCATATCACCACCTGCTGCAAGCGTGCGCAGCGCGCGGTCGGCATTGATGATTAAACTGTCGATTAGGCTTAGGCGAGTGCTGGGCATAATGATTTACCGCTGGTGAGGATGAGGCTATTTAAGCAGAAATTGTTTCTTGAGGCACGGGTAAAGATTTCTATTCGATGTCGATTAAACCCATTGCAAGGATGCTATGAGCATTGCATGCTGGCTCCCGAAATGACGATAAAACCACAATAACTATCTGCCAGGCGAAAAGGAGACAAGCGTGCAAGACGTTGATGAAATAAAGTTGTTACTGGATTCCCGTATTCCGCTGTTGGTGATTGAAACCTTTGAAGAAAAAAAAGCGCTGGATGTGTTGCTCAAAGTTGCCAATAAACATGGTAAGGATTTGCATCGCTGGTCGATTACCGAAGGCCTCACTCGCTTGAATTTTGGCCCACAGTTGGTGCCCAAAGGCAGTGAGCTGAATGAACCGGAAGAGATGTTGCGTCATATCAAACAACAGCAGCAACCGGCGCTGTTTGCGCTGTGCGATCTTCACCCATTTCTTGCTGATCAGCCCCAAGTTGTACGTCTGTTAAAAGATATTGCACTCAATCATTTTGCCGTACCGCATACGCTGGTCTTGCTCAGTTATCAATTGCGCTTGCCGTCAGAACTGACACGCTACAGCGCATCCTATTCGCTGACCTTGCCGGACGATGACAAGATCATGGAGATTATTCGTGAAGAGGCAAAAGACTGGTCAGATCGTCATGCAGGCGGGCGGGTGAAGACCGATAACATCACGCTCAAAAAAGTAGTGAATAATTTGCAAGGCATGAGTGCGAGTGATGTGCGCCGTTTAGTGCGCTCCGCGATTTGGAATGACGGTGCGCTCAATGAAGAGGATTTACCGCGCATCAACAAAGCCAAATTTGCACTGCTTGATATGGAGGGCATCATCAGCTTTGAACAACAAACAGAAGATTTTTCTAACGTCGGCGGTTTGATCAATTTAAAGCGCTGGTTATTAACCCGGCGCGATGCGTTCAATGACGATGACTCCAAGCTGGATCGCCCCAAAGGTATTTTGCTGCTCGGTGTCCAAGGCGGCGGTAAAAGCCTTGCCGCCAAAGCTGTTGCTGGTTTGTGGGGCTTGCCATTGATGCGCATGGACGTAGGTGCGCTCTATAATAAATTTCATGGCGAAACCGAGCGCAATTTACGCGAGGCGTTAAAGCTCGCCGATTCAATGTCGCCCTGCGTATTGTGGTTGGATGAAATCGAAAAAGGCATGGCGCAAGACGGCAACGATAACGGTGTATCGCAACGTCTGCTGGGTACTTTATTAACCTGGATGGCGGAGCGGCGCACGCGTGTATTTATCGTCGCAACCAGTAACGATATTTCGCGCTTGCCACCGGAATTAATTCGCAAAGGCCGCTTGGATGAAATCTTTTTTGTCGATCTGCCTGAGCAACTGGTGCGTAAAGATATCTTTGCCATTCATTTGCAGAAGCGTAATTGCGCGGTAGCGAGTTTTAATTTAGAGCAATTGGCAGATGCGACGCACGGATTTTCTGGCTCGGAAATTGAGCAGGCGATTATCGCAGCCCTCTATTCCGCTGGCGCAGAAGGTAAACCGCTCGCGACTGATATCCTCTTACGTGAAATTGCGGCGACTAGCCCGCTCTCGGTGGTGATGGCAGAGCAAATTACGCGGTTGCGTGTGTGGGCAGAAGACCGAACTATTCCGGCCTAATCCCGATCACACTTGATCGCATCGCCTCCAGCATTGTTTGGGGGCGAATATTGACCAGCTCCGGTATAACAGATGATAGAAAACACACCGCACATTCGTGATGGCTGGCTCACAGTTGCCGAGCAATGCCCATCGCCCAATTTCAACCTGCGCCCCGATGGTACCGATATCAGCTTGCTTGTTATTCACAATATCAGCTTGCCCCCAGGTGAATTTGGTGGCGGTTACGTGCAGCAGTTTTTTCAAAATAAACTGGATGCCAATGCGCATCCGTATTTCGCCACTATCGCTGAACTCAAAGTATCGGCGCATTTGTTCATCGCGCGCGATGGTGAGATTACGCAATTTGTCTCCTTCGATGCGCGTGCCTGGCACGCAGGCAACTCTTGTTTTGCTGGCATCGCCGATTGCAACAATTACAGCATCGGCATAGAGCTGGAGGGCACGGATGAGATTCCCTTCTCCGCTGCGCAATACATTGCACTGGAGAAAGTTTCTCGCCAGTTGCTACTGACTTATCCTAAACTAACACCTGAGCGTATTACCGGTCATTCCGATATAGCGCCAGGGCGTAAAACTGACCCTGGCCCTGCTTTTGATTGGCTCCGGTATCGCAATTCTCTTGGCTAATGCCATTCTTTTTATTGACTGATGAGTGATTAAACAAAATGATTTTTCTCAGTTTGGTTGTTGTACTCGCTATCGTCTATTGGCTTGGGTCGGCTAGCATCATTCATTTTGATGGCTGGTTTAAATGGTTGATGGCTCGCCTGCAAAAAATTCCTGGCATATCTTCCGCACCGGCACTGCCTCTGGCATTGGCGCTGCTGATTCCTCTTGCCGTATTGGTAATTATATTTTTGCTTGTGTATAAAACAGCGGGAATTCATTGGCTGTTTTTTCTGTACGTCCCGGTTTTGCTCTACAGCATTGGGCGCGGAAATTTGTTGGTTGATGCGCAAGAATATATAGCGCTCGCTACGCGCGGTGATAGTGTTGCCGCCATTCTGTTGCTTGATCGCCTGCGTGGCCATGTGGTCGAAACCGCTGCCAACCTGGACGATTGGCGTGGGCTGCACACTGAAGCATTAAAAGTGTTTGCTTATCGTGGCTTTGAGCGCATGTTCGCGGTGCTCTTCTGGTTTTTTATCGCCGGGCCTTTTGGTGCGTTGTTGTATCGCCTGAGTGTGTTGTATCGCGATTTTTCCGAAGCCGGTAGCGAGGCAGCCACTATTTCCGGTAAATGGTTGTGGTTGCTGGAATTGCCAGCGGTGCGATTAATGGGCGTTACCTGGGCATTTGTGGGCAATTTTGAAACCTGCCCACTGCGTAAAAATTTATTGGATATGCACAGCCCTTCTGATTATGTATTGAATGAATGCCTGCGCGGTGCTCTAGGAGCAACGACGGACTGCTCTACCGCTGCCATGGCGGAAATGAAGCCGGAAGAAAAAGCCGAACTGCAGGAAGAAATGGAAGAAGAGACGCAGGATATTATCGAAGACTTGACTGGCGTCGTAATCACCACTCACTCCGAACCGGCGTATTCATTTGCTTTGGTTAAATCCAGCTTGCCACTTTATTCTCGTTCGCTGCTGTTTTGGATTTGCGCCATCGCCTTCGCAACGCTGATTGTTTAACCGCTGCTGGTTTACGTGTTGTTGCTTTAATTAATAGTGATTTAATGTTGTTTGAAAGAGGTTAGTTATGCCGTCATTTGATGTGGTTTCAGAAGTTGATAAACACGCGCTCACCAACGCAGTTGATCAGGCAGGTAAGGTAATTATCAGTCGCTATGATTTTAAAGGCGTAGATGCCAAGTTTGATCGCAAGGAATATGAAATAACCATTACGGCAGACAATGAATATCAACTTGATGCTATGTTGGATTCTTTGCGAAGCGCCCTGCACAAAAATGGTATCGGCGTTTCTTGTTTAGAAATCAAGCCGGTTAAAACAGCTGGCAAACAAGTAAAGAAAGATATTGTTGTGCGCACTGGTGTGGAAACTGAACTGGCGAAAAAAATTGTGCGCATGGTTAAAGACGGCAAACTAAAAGTGCAGGCGTCGATTCAAGGTGATCAGGTGCGTATTACCGGTAAGAAGCGTGATGATCTGCAGGAGGCGATTGCTATGTTGCGCGCCGCCGAGGATATCGACATGCCATTGCAGTTTGAAAACTTCAGAGATTAGTCGTTTTCAGAGTTAACTATTTTTGAAAGGAATTGTGGGTTGCATCGCACGAAGCCGCTGGAAAAAATTCAGCGGCTTTTTTATTGGTATTCGTTCTGGTTTATTGCGGTTTATCATCCTGAATGCGGTGCCAGATCCACGTTAGCAACAACAGGGTAGGTACGACCGACAAAGTGCTCATAATAAAAAAGGTGGAATAGCTGCTCGCCTCTACGATGTAACCGGACAAACCACCAATAAACTTGCCAGGCAAGTGCGCGAGAGAAACGAGTAGCGCATATTGTGTTGCGGTGAAATTGCGATTGGTAAGGCTTGACATAAACGCGACTAAAACGACACCAGCAAAACCTTGCGATAAATTGTCTGCACTGATCGTGGCAAAAAAAGCCCAGCTCTCGCCAGGGTTGTAAGCCATCAATAAATAAGCAATGTTAGAAATCGATACAGCGAGTGCCGCTATCACCAACATCGAGCGCAAACTAAATGCTGCTATACAGATCCCGCCCAGAAATGCGCCTGCGATACCAATCCACACTCCGCACACTTTTGAGACTGTCGCTATATCGGCTTTGGTGAAGCCTGAGTCCAAATAAAATGGCCCGGACAATACACCAATCATTTGATCGGGCAGTTTGAATAAGCCGACAAACGCCAAGAGGGCGATTGCCAACCAAAAACCATTGCGTGAAAAAAATTCCTGAAAGGGTTTTATAAAGGCATCCCGCAAACGGATTTCGCGCACAGTCAATTCTTGCACGGCGGGTTCTTTGGAGAGTATTCCCGCTAGCAACGGCAATGCTATACAGGCTGCCATGATTAAATAAGCGGTAGTCCAGCCCGTTAGTTCGGCCAAATAAAGCGCTATGGCGCCCGATAAAATCAGCCCAAAGCGATAACCCAAAATGTAGGTCGCAGCGAGCGCGGCTTGCGATTCAACCGGTGCAATTTCGATGCGATAGGCATCGACAACTATATCTTGCGTAGCGCCTGCAAAAGCCACCAATCCTGCCAGTGCGACAAACAACAGCAATGAAGATTGCGGGCCTATTAACGCCATACCTGATAGCGCCGCGATGAGCAGTAATTGCGATATCGCTAACCACCCTTTTCTGCGCCCTAAAAAGGGCAGTGGGTAGCGATCAATTAATGGCGCCCACAAAAATTTCAGCACATAAAAAAAACTGGCATAACTCACCAAGCCAATCACACTCAATGCTACGCCGGTATCACGTAACCACGTTGAGAGCGTCACACCAACCAGTAAAAATGGTAGGCCAGAACCGAAACCCAGAAATAACATGGTCAGTGCGGAAGGCGTTCCAAATGCACGCTTGATGCCGCGCCACCCTTTGTAATTATTGTGTTCTAGCGATGCTTGCGCGGTTGATGTCATAAGTGTTGCTTGCAGGTTGGATGAGGGTATTTAGTTATTGTAACCATAAATGCGCAAGCTGATTTTTCCGTTCTTGATTTGCACGCCTTCTGCTTGCAATAGCTGCAGTTGTTTTTGGTGCGCCGCAGAATCTACCGGCAGAGAACTCTTCCCCTGCGCATTAATCACTCTATGCCAAGGCAATTCGGTGTTGTCCGGCAATCCACACATGAGACTTCCAGCCAAACGTGCCGCACCCGGTAGTCCGGCCAGTGCTGCGAGTTGGCCATAGGTAACGACAGTTCCAGCAGGAATTGCCATGAGCGCCAGATAGATGGCCTCTTTGTTAGTGGCTGATGTGTTGTTCATGGGGGCTGCTTTGCTATTGAGTTAATTTTGCCGGGTAAAGGCCTAATGTACATTAACGCTGCATTGCTTCAATCGCTTTCTCCAGCTTGGGTCGCTGGTGGTGAGTGACAAGTGGTAAACTGCACGCCCCGCGACTTTGGAATCTGTAAATGCGCTTACCTTTTCTCGCACTATTGTTATTACCCGCGCTCGAACTCTGGCTGATGATTGAAATTGGCTCGGAAGTAGGGGCTTTGGCGGTGATTCTTTGGCTGGTGGCGATGATTTTTCTCGGTATCAATTTGCTTCGCTATTTGGGTGCATCGAGCATGTTGCGCGCCGCCCAAGGTGTGCGCAGCGGCGGTATGCCTGCACGTAGTTTGGCTGATGGGTTGTTTAAAGCTATAGGTGCGGTGTTGTTGATTATTCCCGGTTTCCTCACTGACTTTATCGCGCTGCTGTGTTTTATTCCGTTATTGCGCGGTCTGTTGCTCAAACGCTGGTTGGCAAAAATCGCTGTTAAAGCGAGCGCTCGGGGGTTCAATGCTGCCGGTTTTGGTGATAATCCGTTTAAGTCTGGACCATTTTCCGGTGCGCCAGGCAATGTTTATGAGCACCAGGGTTCTTCACGGGGTGCAGGAGACAAAGACATCCCGGGTGCACTTATTGATCAACAGTCTGAACCACCACCGTCTAAAGCCCCCAAAAGCGAATAAATAAGCCTTGTTTCTACAAATTTACGCCGTCTTCCGTTGAAATCCCCAAACCCAGCCCTATATAGAGGTCACCGCTTTTAGGTCACCGCCTTATGGTTAATATTTAAGGGGGGGAGCCCCTGTAAATCGGTGGCCTTATCGACGGCCTTGAAACTTTTCGAGCCGTCCCTATATGTCATCACGCGGAGCCACAATACTTTTGTCCGTACCCTCTGGGTGTTGTAAAAGTCTGGTTCCAAGCTCGTTCAATCTGTTTTGTTAGGAGACAAAGTTCCATGAAAATTCGTCCGTTGCATGATCGCGTTGTAGTTCGTCGCAAAGAAGAAGAAACCAAAACTGCCGGTGGCATCATTTTGTCTGGTGCAGCGAAAGAGAAGCCTAATCAAGGCGAAGTGCTGGCTGTAGGTAATGGCCGTGTACTGGCGAGTGGTGAGTTGCGTCCGCTGGATGTAAAAGTAGGCGACGTGGTGGTATTCGGTAAGTATGCAGGCAGCGATACCATCACTATCGATGGTGAAGAGCTGGTAATCCTGAGCGAATCTGATATCAAAGCGGTTCTGGTGTAGTACCGAGCCTCAATTCTGGACCCCAAAGAATTTAACGTGAAGCCACACCCAGTCGGCTTCCTGGTGTTAACAAAAGTTTGCAGGAAATGAAGATATGTCAGCTAAAGAAGTGAAATTTGGTGATAGCGCACGTCAACGCATGTTGGTTGGTGTGAATATTCTGGCCGATGCAGTTAAAGCGACCCTTGGCCCGAAAGGCCGTAACGTAGTGTTGGAGAAGTCATTCGGCGCTCCTACCGTGACTAAAGACGGCGTGTCAGTTGCTAAAGAAATCAACTTGAAAGACAAGTTCGAAAACATGGGCGCACAAATGTTGAAAGAAGTTGCTTCGCGCGCTTCAGACGACGCTGGTGACGGTACTACGACTGCAACTGTATTGGCGCAAGCCATCGTTAACGAAGGTTTGAAATCTGTTGCGGCCGGTATGAACCCAATGGATCTGAAACGCGGTATCGACAAAGCAATTACTGCTGCTGTTGCTCACGTTAAATCTATCGCTCAACCATGTGTTGATAGCAAATCTATTTCGCAAGTGGGCAGCATTTCTGCCAACAGCGATACCTCTGTCGGTGCTTTGATTGCAGAAGCCATGGACAAAGTAGGTAAAGAAGGCGTGATCACCGTTGAAGAAGGCACCAGCCTCGACAACGAGTTGGACGTAGTAGAAGGTATGCAGTTTGATCGCGGTTACCTATCTCCTTACTTCATCAACAATCAAGACAACATGAGCGTTGAGCACGACCATCCGTACATTCTGTTAGTTGACAAAAAAATCTCTAACATTCGCGAATTGCTGCCAGTGTTGGAAGGCGTTGCCAAATCAGGCAAGCCACTGGTAATCGTTGCTGAAGACGTTGAAGGCGAAGCCTTGGCAACTCTGGTTGTGAACAACATCCGCGGTATCGTAAAAGTAGCTGCTGTTAAAGCACCAGGTTTCGGTGATCGTCGTAAAGCCATGCTGCAAGATATCGCCGTATTGACTGGCGGTACTGTGATCTCTGAAGAAGTAGGTCTGGATCTGGAAAGCGCTACTCTGGAACATTTGGGTACTGCAAAACGCGTCACCATGAACAAAGACAACACCACTATCGTTGATGGTGCTGGTAACGCAGACGAGATCAAATCGCGCGTACAACAAATTCGTGTACAAATCGAAGAAACTTCTTCTGACTACGACCGCGAAAAATTGCAAGAGCGCGTAGCGAAATTGGCTGGCGGTGTTGCGGTAATCAAAGTTGGCGCTGCTACTGAAATGGAAATGAAAGAGAAGAAAGCACGCGTTGAAGATGCCCTGCACGCTACCCGTGCTGCGGTTGAAGAAGGCGTGGTTCCTGGAGGCGGTACCGCATTGCTGCGCGCTGTTGCCGCAATCGCTGACCTGAAAGGTGACAACGAAGATCAAAACGCCGGTATCGCAATTGCACGCCGCGCGATGGAAGCTCCTTTGCGTCAAATCGTTGCTAACGCGGGTGATGAACCATCCGTTGTTGCTGACCAAGTGAAGAAAGGCACTGGTAACTACGGCTACAATGCTGCAACTGGTGTTTATGGCGACATGTTGGAAATGGGTATTCTCGATCCAGCTAAAGTGACCCGTTCTGCATTGCAGGCAGCCGGCTCTATCGCTGGTTTGATGATTACTACCGAAGCTATGGTTGCTGATTTGCCAGAAGACAAACCAGCTGGCGGTGGCGGTCATCACGATATGGGTGGCATGGGCGGCATGATGTAAGCCGACCCACTCGATAGTTGCGGCCCCTAGTGGGCCGTAATTGTTTCTGGTGATTGCTAATTATTTTTAGTATTGATAGTCCCAATTTTTAGCGATAGCGAATTTTTAATAATCGTAAATACATTTAGTTGCTATCATTCGCTACCGGATTTAAACAGAGATAGAACCTAAACAACCGTGACCTAGGAGAAACATCATGGCTTTTGAATTACCCGCATTGCCCTACGCAAAAGATGCATTGGCTCCCCACATTTCTGCTGAGACCCTGGAATTCCACCATGGCAAGCATCATAAGACTTATGTTGATAAGTTGAATGGTTTGGTTCCTGGTACCGAGTTTGAAGGCAAAAGCCTGGAAGAGATTATCAAAACCTCATCAGGCCCTGTATTCAATAACGCCGCGCAAATCTGGAACCACACCTTCTATTGGCACTGTCTGAGCCCTAACGGTGGCGGCGCAGCAACTGGCGCTGTAGCAGATGCGATCAATGCAGCATTCGGCTCTTTTGATAAATTCAAAGAAGATTTCACCAATTCCTCTATTAACAACTTTGGTTCAAGCTGGACCTGGTTGGTGAAAAAGGCTGATGGTTCTGTAGCAATCGTTAATACCAGCAATGCTGCTACTCCATTGACCGATGCGTCTGTTACTCCAATCCTGACTGTGGATTTGTGGGAACATGCTTACTACATTGATTACCGCAACGCGCGCCCAACTTACCTGAACGCTTTCTGGGCGTTGGTAAACTGGGAATTCGTGAACGCCAACTACAGCAAGTAGTTAGTTCTGCGGTGAAAAAAAACGGGCCTCGCGCCCGTTTTTTTATGTGTTAAATAAAATACTTAGCCTATGTTTGTACTGGCCGCTACTATAAAATGCGCGCACACTCGCTATTCATCGATCACTGTCCCATCGTTAAGGTATTTGTTGTTATGGAACGCAGAGAACCCACATTATCTACTGGCGGAGCATCTGAGCCGACAGAACCGGTGCGTCGTCATCAGCCGCAACCTCACGCACATGATCATGACGATGATTTACCGCCTTCGCGTCCAACACGTAAACCTACACCGCAATCGACACCTGCTTATTCTCACGCTGTACCTTCGAGTGATGCACCTTCCAGTAGCGTGCCTGCTATTGCATTGGTGATTGCATTGGTCGCTGCAGGCGGTGCTGGTTTTCTGGGTTGGCAATTATTTCAGGCGCAAGAAATCTTGAGACAAGCGGATGTGCGTATCAAAGGTCTGGAGCAGCAATTAAGTTTGACCTCGGAAGAGTCCAGTGCATCAGTAGTTACCTTGCAATCCAATTTGAAAAAAATGGATGTAGAGCAACGCCGTATTGCAGAGTTACTTGAAACCAGCCGCAAAGCCATAGCTGTCAACACGGAAAAAACCACTGCCGTTGCACGCGATGCTGCAAATGCACAGAAGTTGGGAACCGATGCCAAGGCTGGTATAAATTCACTTAAGCAAGATATAGATGCGAACAAAACTGTAGCCGATGCTGCCGCTGCAAAAATTGATGGCATGAGCACCAGTGTTAGCCAGCAAAACCAAAGCGTGCAAAATTTGAAAGAAGAGTTGGATAAAATGCAATTGGAAATGACCGCGCTGGATACCTTGGCGGCACGCTTGCGTACCAATGAAGAGGCGATTGCTGCAATTGATGATTTTCGTCGCAGCACCAACCGCGAAATTTTACAAATTAAACAGCAAATGGGTACCGTGCCCAAGTAATACAGTGGAGTTTAATTTGTTAATTGTTGATGCAAAAAGGGGATCGATTCTAAATCGATCCCCTTTTTTCCGCTTTCCCCCGTTCAGCTTAACGACCTAACAATCGAGAAGTCCATTATGCCAACCGTGATTCGCCAACAAGATCTGATCGACAGCGTCGCCGATGCGCTGCAATTTATCTCCTACTATCACCCCGTAGATTTCATCCAAGCTGTGCACCAAGCCTATGAGCGCGAGCAGAGTAAGGCCGCTAAAGATGCAATGGCGCAGATCCTCATCAATTCGCGCATGTGCGCCATGGGGCATCGCCCGATTTGCCAGGATACCGGCATAGTCACCGTGTTTGTTACCGTGGGCATGGATGTACAGTGGGATGCGCAAATGAGCCTCACCGACATGGTCAACGAAGGTGTGCGCCGCGCTTATATGAATCCCGATAACGTATTGCGTGCTTCCATCCTTGCCGATCCCGACGGCGCACGCAAAAACACCGGCGACAACACGCCTGCGGTTATTCACTACAACATAGTTCCCGGCAATACCGTTGATGTGCACGTAGCAGCCAAGGGCGGTGGTTCCGAAGCAAAAACTAAATTTGCGATGTTGAACCCATCTGATTCCGTAGTGGAGTGGGTATTGGAACAAGTGCCTAAAATGGGCGCTGGCTGGTGCCCACCGGGCATGCTGGGGATCGGCATCGGCGGCACGGCTGAAAAAGCTATGTTGCTCGCGAAAGAAGCGTTGCTAGATCCTGTTGATATCCAGGAGTTGCAAGCGCGCGGTGCAAAAGATCGCTATGAAGAGTTGCGTATTGAGTTGTACGACAAAGTAAATCGACTGGGTATTGGCGCCCAGGGCTTGGGCGGTTTGACGACAGTGCTCGATGTCAAAATCAAAGATTACCCAACCCACGCTGCCAACAAAGCGGTCGCCATCATCCCCAATTGTGCCGCAACCCGTCACGCACATTTTGTATTGGATGGTTCAGGCCCTGCGTTGCAAACACCGCCATCCTTGGAAGACTATCCGGAAATCAGTTGGGATGTAGGCGACAGCGTGCGTCGCGTTAATCTCGATACAGTCACGCCTGCTGATGTCCTCGAATGGAAAACCGGTGAAACCGTATTGCTTTCCGGCAAGATGTTGACCGGTCGCGATGCTGCACACAAGAAAATGACCGACATGTTGGCGCGGGGTGAAGAGCTACCGGTGAGCATGAAAGGTCGCTTTATTTATTACGTCGGCCCAGTTGATCCAATCCGCGACGAAGTCGTTGGCCCCGCTGGCCCCACCACCGCAACCCGCATGGATAAATTCACCCGTACCATGCTGGAGCAAACCGGTTTGCTCGGTATGATCGGTAAATCCGAACGTGGCCCAACGGCGATTGAAGCGATTCGCGATAACAAATCCGTGTACTTAATGGCTGTTGGTGGCGCTGCGTATTTGGTGGCTCAGGCAATTAAATCCGCCAAGGTATTGGGCTTCCCTGAATTGGGTATGGAAGCGATTTATGAATTTGATGTAAAAGATATGCCGGTCACTGTCGCTGTAGATTCTCGCGGTGAGTCAGTACACAACACTGGTCCACAACTTTGGAAAGCAAAAATTGAAGAGGGAATATTGGAAGTTCAATAACCTCTTCTTACGACATATAAAAAACCGGCAATGAATAACTGCCGGTTTTTTTATGCCTCTAATAAACCTTATAGCGTTTTTTTCTAAAAAATAATTAGTTAGTCGGTTATTACCGATTTTTTTAAATTATTCCTCGCGATTTTCCTTCTACCTATAAAAATTTCATCAAACATTTTGCAAATAGCGCAAGCTGAAATAAACCTGCTACTTTTAAATAATCGAGTTTCAACTCATTCAGCAAAAAAGGGAGTGAGTGTGCATTACTTATCACGTAATTAATGGAGTTGGATGCACTTATGCAGCTGAAACCGCTTGGGATAATTGTTGCCGCCGGATTAGGTGGGTGTTTGTTGGGCGTGTTTGTGCATCCCATTGCAGGTCCTCTATTCGCCTCGATGCTATTAGGTTATGAATTATTAAGCGCCGAGAAAAACGCAACGCTCGCTACCCAGCCTGATCAAACTGCTGCCCAGCTATCTCCTCCCTCCGCGCTCAATGAAACCACCGTTGTTCTTCAAGAAGTTCTGCAAGAGAGCATGGGCAACCTTGCTGCGCAAATCGGTATTCAGTCTGACGCGGTGAGCACACTCACAGATGCGTTCCAAAAAATTAAAGAATTATTGGATGAGCAACAAGCAGGTGTGCAACGCCTGCTCTATGGCACCGGCGATGATTCAAACAGTGAAACGATGTCGTCTCGTATGAGTTCGTTTGCGGAAAATACTTACAGCCTGCTCAATCAATTTGTTGATACAGCCGTCAATATGAGTGCGTCATCAATGGAGCTTGTTGAAAAAGTAGGCGCTATTGCCAGGCAAATGCCAAATGTTCTCAAAGCATTAAAAGATATTGATCAAATCGCCGCGCAAACCAATTTATTGGCACTTAATGCAGCGATTGAAGCGGCACGTGCTGGTGAAGCGGGGCGTGGTTTTGCCGTGGTAGCCGATGAAGTGCGAGCGCTTTCTAATCGCTCTGCCGGATTTAGTCTGGACATTCAAAAACAATTGCGCGGTATTGCATCTTCTATCGACGATTTGACGCACACCGTTGCTGAAGTAGCATCGCAAGATATGACTTATGTATTAAAAGCAAAGGCAGAAATGCAGAGCGTTAGTGATAGCTTAATTAAAAAAGCCGATAAAAATCAGGGTATGACGCGAGACATGGAAAATCTGGTAGGACAATTAGTTGGTGCATTACATAACGCCATGCGTGCGCTGCAATTTGAAGATATGTCTACGCAAAATATGCGTCACACCATTCAGCGTTTAGAAGAACTAATTCCTATCGCCACTTCATTATCGTCCTCCGGGAATAATTTCTCTCAATTATTGGATGAACTAACTCGCTATAAAACAGCGAGCTTTCGTCAGCAACATAATCCCGTATCGGCTAGTTCCGTACAAAGTGGTTCAGTGGATTTATTTTAGAGTAATAATGGAGTGCAGCATGAATAAATCGTCAATGATCAGAATGCCAAAGCGTTTTGATTATGCATCCAACATTGAATTTAATAGCCAGATTGCGGCGGCATTGGAGCATTCTGGCACCATTACTTTGGATTGTATGGATCTGGATTATATCGATAGTGCAGGCATAGGGTTGTTGGTGATGTCGCACAAAAAAGCGCAAGCGCGTCAATCCAAAATAGTCATGATCAATTTAAAAGATGCGCCGCATGAGATTTTGCAGTTAGCCAATTTGCAAAAAATTATCGACCTTAGCTAACCCAATGTAAAAATGATTGTCGAGCGATTCCAATATCATGAGTGAAAAGCAGCATATCTTGCGCAAGCGTATATTGGTGGTTGATGACGATGAGGCACTTAATAACCTGCTCTGCGAATTTCTATCCGATAAAGGGTTCGTAACTATCAAGGCTTTTAGCTTGGCTCAGGCTATGCACATATTGAAGATCGATGATGAAATCGATTTATTATTGCTGGATTACCAATTGACCGATGGTAATGGTATTACTTTGTTGCAGCAGCTGCATATGGATAGGCAGTTGAATGAAATGCCCGTGATTATGATCAGCAGTAATGCCGCACCCGATTTTTTAGAGGATTGTTTTGAACTTGGCGTGACTGACTATGTTGTTAAACCAATTAATTTATCATCTCTTGTATTAAAAATTAGCGCATTGATTAAATCCGTAGTGATGCAGCAGGTGATCAGGGAACAAAATTCTGAACTTGCGCGCTTTAAACAAGAAGCCGAGCGTGAAGAGTCGGTCGCAAAATTCATCTACGAATATCTGTTGCGCCAGAACAGTCAGCATATAGAGGGCGTGTCGATTTGGTTGAAGTCATTGTCGTCTTTTAGCGGTGATATTGCCTTGGCCAAAATCTCTCCCCGTGGCGACTTTTATTTTTTGTTGGCCGATGCAACCGGGCACGGTTTGTCCGCTGCGATTACGGTTATGCCGGTTGTAACTATTTTTAATAGCATGGTGGCCAAGGGTTTTCATATCAAATCCATTGTTGCTGAAATTAATAGAAAATTAATTCGCGATACACCGCCAGACCGATTTGTAGCGGCCATCCTCATTCAGATGCAGCCCAGCCGAAAAGAAATTGATGTATGGAATGGCGGTATGCCAACCGCTTATTGGCTGAATCAAGGTGAAATAGTAAAAGCATTTCGCTCGCAACACATGGCGCTCGGTATTTTGGACGAAGATATGTTCGATACAAACGTGGTCACCTGCGATTTTTCCGAGCAGGGAATCATCATCACCTACAGTGATGGCTTGATCGAGGAAACCAATGCAGAGGGTAATTCGTTCTCGTTGGCGAGAGTAACGGAGTTGGTAAAAAACGAAAGCAGTAATGTGCAGTTGGTGCTCATCAATGCACTTAAAGAATTTACAGGACGCGACCAATATAAAGACGATGTTTCAATTTGTATGTTGGAACCAAAGAAAATTTATACCAACTGTGCGCAGCAATTACATGATCGTTTTTAACTATTATTTAACAATCGTCATCTATTTCATTAAAACAGTTTTATGTATCACACGGGGCAAGAGTTATGGGTAAAAATGTATTAATTGTCGATGATTCAGTATCCGTGCGCCAAATGGTAGAGGCCACATTAAAGTCGGCAGGTTACATGGTGACTGCGGCTAAAGATGGGCTGGAGGCATTTAATTTATGCAAAACCAAAAGCTACGATTTTGTCCTCACTGACCAAAACATGCCGAATATGGATGGACTTACATTAATTAAATCCTTGCGTGGTTTGCCTGCGCATGCACGCACACCCATCGTGATGCTCACTACTGAAGCGAGCGATGCAATGAAAGCGCAAGGGCGTGCAGCCGGTGCAACAGGCTGGATGGTAAAACCCTTTGATCCAACCAAGCTGCTAGAGATCGCAAAAAAAGTAATGGGGTAAATATACGCAGGGGCAGCTGCTTGCTGCGCCCTTAATGTTATCGGGCGCGATTGGATTGTTTGGAAATTATCGGGCGCAGCAAGCGGTGCCCCTACACATTTGGCGGCAATGGTAACGGTATTGCGAAGGATGTAAATAATGTCGATTGACATGAAACAATTCCATGCTGTTTTTTTCGAAGAGAGTCAGGAGCATCTCGATGAAATGGAACAGCTATTACTGAATGTGGATGTTGCTACTCCGGATTCAGAAATGTTGAATAGCATTTTTCGCGCGGCTCACTCCATTAAAGGTGGAAGTGGAATTTTTGGTTTCGATGCACTCGCGAGTGTGACGCATATTATGGAAAGCCTGCTCGATAAAATTCGGCAAGGTAAGATGGCTATCACCACCGACATGGTGGATTTGTTTTTAAGTTCAGTAGATCAGCTCAAAGAAATTTTACATAGCTATCGTGGGAATGAAGAATTAAATTGGGCTGGCGTTTACGATTTAACTAAACAACTGGAATTAGTTACCGCCGGTAAAACAACAACCACTAGCGACAATGAAAATAAAAACGGTTATGGATTTTTTACTGAGTTTGAAAAAGCAAAAGAAGAAGAGGGTTATGGTTTCTTTGATGAGCCAATGCAAACTGTACAAGTAGAAGATGAATCTTTCGGGTTTTTTGATGATCTCCCCGATCCTGTATCCGAACCTGCGCTCGCATCAATGCCCTCACCAGTCCAAGCGATTAATGACTATTTTGGATTTTTTGAAGACCTGCCATCGCCAGAAACTACCGCAGCATTCGCTCCCGTTACTGAAACGCCCGCAGTAGTGCCCATCACATCCACCAAACCTTCCTCGTCACTTGAAAAGCCTACAGCTATTGCCTCGACCAAAATAAAAAATACTGAGGCAGTCAATGTTGAAAGCTCCTCCATTCGTGTGGATGTCGCCAAGGTTGATCAGCTCATTAATCTGGTGGGCGAAATTGTCATCACCCAATCCATGATGAGCTTGTTGGGAAAAAATTTGGAAGGTGCGCTAGCCGAAAAATTTCAAGCGGTAGCGAATGAGTTGGAGCGCAACACACGTGAAATCCAAGAAGCGGTAATGTCCATCCGCATGCTGCCAGTATCCTTTGTGTTTAATCGCTTTCCGCGTGTAGTGCGTGATTTGTCGAGTAAGTTAGGCAAGCAAATTGATTTGGTTATCGAAGGCGGTGAAACTGAATTGGATAAAGGTCTTACGGAAAAATTGGTCGATCCTTTGACCCATCTGGTGCGCAATAGTATTGATCATGGAATTGAATCGGCTGAGATGCGCACTGCGCTCGGTAAAAATCCTACTGGCACGGTAACCCTGCGCGCGGCACAACAGGGCGGCAATATTGTTATCAGTATTAAAGATGATGGTAGTGGGTTAAATCGCGAAAGAATTTTAGAAAAAGCCCGCGAAAATAATATTGCGATTAGCGATAACCCCAAAGATGAAGAGGTATGGCAATTAATTTTTGCACCGGGTTTTTCCACCGCCGCAGCGGTCACTGACGTGTCTGGTCGTGGTGTGGGTATGGATGTGGTGAGGCGCAACGTGCAAAGTTTAGGTGGGCGTATTGATATTGAATCGCGCGCGGGGCAGGGCGCTACTTTCACTATTCATTTGCCGCTTACACTCGCGATTGTTGATGGCATGTGTGTGTCGGTTGGCGAGCAGACTTTTATTGTGCCCTTGGTGCATATCATTGAATCCATGCAGCCTGCGGCTAAAGATATAAGGACTTTAGCGGGTGATGATCAGTTGCTACATGTGCGCAACGAATACTGGCCGATTTTACCGCTCTATAAAGTAATGCAGTTGCAGCCGCAACATACTGATGTAAGCAAAGGTATCGCTGTGTTAGTTGAAACAAACAAATATCGCTTTGCATTATTTGTTGATGATTTAGTTGGGCAGCAACAGGTGGTGATTAAAAGCCTTGAACAACATTACAAGCGCGTAGAAGGTATTGCTGGTGCAACCATTATGGGTGATGGCAGTGTTGCTTTGATTGTGGATGTAGAGTCGTTGGCATTGACGGTGAATAACAAGATTCATTTGGCGGTAGCAGTGTAATCCAAGGCGTTAAACGTATTATTGAAAAGCGGGTGAAGATGATGGCGGTAGATGCACAAGAGTTTTTAACCTTCACCCTGGGTGATGAAAATTATGGACTGGATATTTTAACGGTGAAAGAGATTCGCGGTTATGAATCCGTGACTAAAATTGCCAATGCACCGCCGTTTATTAAAGGCGTCATTAATCTGCGCGGCGACATAGTTCCGATTGTGGATCTGCGCATTAAGTTTAATGTCGGCAAAGTCACCTATGACGAATTTACGATTGTCATTGTGTTGCATATTCACAATCGCATAGTGGGTATTGTGGTAGACGGTGTCTCTGACGTGGTAAGCCTACTTAAAGAACAGGTATTACCCCCACCTAATTTCGGTGTCGCTTTTGACAGTCGCTATTTATTGGGTTTGGCTACGGTCAACGAACAAATGATTATTTTAGTGAATATCAGTGAACTGATCTCCAGTGAAGAAATGGGCTTATTTGATGCGTCTGCAGAAACCAGCGGCTGACGTGTGATTGCATAAATTGGATGATGGGTGTTTTTATTTATTAATCGCAACAGGATTGGTTTAACGAGAGGAAATAGGAAATGAATTTCATTCAAAAAGTATTAAGTGGCAGTTCCTCTAAAAACAATGTGATCATCGATGCCAATGAGCTGGCCGACTTGCGCGGGCAAATAGCCGCGATCGGTAAATCACAAGCGGTTATCGAGTTTGATTTGAATGGCAATATTCTCAATGCTAACGATAATTTTTTGAGTGTTTTGGGCTATCGGCTTGATGAAGTGCAGGGCAAACATCACAGTATGTTTGTCGAATCCGCTTATCAGCAGAGTCCGGAGTATAGAAATTTTTGGAGCCGCTTGGGGCGCGGCGAATTTGATACAGGGCAATATAAGCGCATTGGAAAAAATGGCAAAGAAATTTGGATTCAAGCAAGCTACAACCCGATTATGGATAGCAATAATAAGCCGTTCAAGGTGGTAAAATATGCAACCGATATTACCGCCGACACGCTGCTTAATGCTGACTACTCAGGGCAATTATCCGCTATAGGAAAATCCCAGGCGGTTATTGAATTTGGTTTGGATGGCATTATTTTAAATGCCAATGAGAATTTTTTGAATGTACTGGGTTATAGCTTGGATGAAGTAAAGGGGCGGCATCATAGTATGTTTGTTGAACCAAGCTATCAGCAAAGTAGTGAGTATCGTTTATTTTGGGATAGGTTGGGGCGTGGTGAATATGACGCTGGCCAATACAAACGTATAGGGCGGGGCGGCAAAGAGATTTGGATTCAGGCGAGTTATAATCCGATTATGGATGTGAATAACAAACCCTTTAAAGTCGTTAAATATGCTACTGATATTACTGAACAAGTTAATAATGCCAATGCAATGAAAGTGGCAGTTGATCAAGTCCAAGCAGCAGTTAAAGGTGCGGTTGATGGCGATCTTACTTTGCGTATTCCCATGGAAGGTAAGACCGGCTTGTTGGAGGTTTTGTGTGGCGACATTAATTTATTAATTGAAGGTATGAATGATATTGTTGGCCAAATAAAAACGGCGGCGGATGAAATTTTTACCAGCGCCAGTGAAATATCTAACGGCAATAGTGATTTGTCATCGCGCACCGAACAGCAGGCTGCCAATCTGGAGGAGACGGCATCCAGCATGGAGGAGATAACCTCCACCGTTAAATTGAATGCCGATAATGCCAAGCAGGCAAATGTACTTGCTGAACAAGCCTCTACAGTGGCGATGGAAGGGGGTGCATTAATTCAGCAAGTGGTTAATACCATGAACGCCATTAATGAATCATCCCAAAAAATATCCGACATTATCGGCGTGATTGATGGCATCGCATTCCAAACCAATATTCTCGCCTTGAACGCCGCAGTGGAGGCAGCACGAGCGGGTGATCAAGGTCGTGGTTTTGCGGTGGTTGCATCGGAGGTGCGTAACCTGGCGCAGCGTTCTGCCAATGCCGCCAAAGATATTAAAGGGTTAATTTCTGATTCAGTTAAGAAAATTGAAAATGGTAATACGCTGGTAGGTAAGTCGGGCGATACCATGAAAGAAATCGTCACATCAATTAAACGTGTGAACGACATCATGGCGGAAATTGCGGCGGCCTCTGCGGAGCAATCAAAAGGCATTGAAGAGGTATCGAATGCCGTATCGCAAATGGATGAAATGACCCAGCAAAATGCGGCCTTGGTTGAAGAGGCAGCTGCAGCGGCAGAAAGTTTACAATCGGAAGCAAATCAGTTAACGCAGCGTGTTGCTATGTTTCGTGTAGATGGTGAAGAAAAACCTGCGCAAAAACAAAAGATACGCCTTGTCGCGCCCACCAAAACCAACAAGCCTGCGCTAAAAAAAGTTTCTCCTGTCAGTAAAAAATTATCACCACCCGTAGCGTCACAAGATGATGAATGGGAGCAGTTTTAGTCATTGCTTTGCAATAGTGGCGGTAACTTTGTAGCCGCTATTGCCCACTATCAATCTATATGGATGACGGCAGTGAACGATAATCCGGAGCGCGAATTTAACTACGCTAATGCTGACTTTGAACGCGTAAAAACAATTATTTATCGCAAGGCAGGAATTAACCTCGGTGATAGTAAAAAGCAATTGGTGTATAGCCGTTTGGCGCGCCGCTTGCGTGCGTTGAAATTAAATAATTTCGACGAATATTTAGCTTATCTTGAACGTAATAAAAGTGAGCAGCAGGAGTTTATTAACGCACTCACTACTAACCTCACGGCTTTTTTTCGTGAGGCACATCATTTTTCAATTCTTGCCAATTTCGCGCAGGCCAAACCAAACATATCAGGGAAGCTGCGCATTTGGTGCGCTGCTGCCAGTACTGGTGAAGAGCCTTATTCTATTGCGATGACCTTGGTGGAAGCCTTTGGCAGTTATACTCCGCCGGTGGAGATTATTGCCTCGGATATTGATAGTTCTGTATTGCAGTTTGCCAGCCAGGGTGTTTATGCCTTGGAGCGATTGGATGCGTTCAGCCTCAAACAAAAAAAACAATTTTTTCTGCGCGGCAAAGGCAACAATGTGGGCAAAGCCAAGGTGATCGATAAACTTCGCCAACTAGTTGAATTTCGCCAGATTAATTTGCTCGATCCGGAATGGAAACTGGGTTCCGGTTTCGATGTTATTTTTTGTCGCAATGTCATGATTTATTTTGATAAACCCACGCAATTAAAACTACTGGAACGCATGGTGCGATTATTGAAGCCGGAGGGATTGTATATTGCCGGACATTCAGAAAGTTTTTCGCATGCAGCGCACTTGGTTAAGTTGGTCGGAAAAACAACCTATCAAGCGGTTGATAAAACCAAAGTAGGCGAGCGCCAATGAACCTCGATAGTAATGTTCATCTTGCGCCTACCACTTATTACGATCGTAATTTTGAGCGGCAAGCGGTAAAAATATTGCCTGGGGAATATTTTGTTACCAATGGCGATAAAATGATCGTCACTGTACTCGGCTCCTGTGTGGCAGTTTGCCTGCGCGATAAAGTGATAGGTGTTGGTGGCATGAATCATTTCTTGTTGCCCACCAATGATGGCGGTAATGAAATAGGCTTGTTGACCGAATCAGCGCGCTACGGTGTTTATGCCATGGAATTGTTGATCAATCATTTATTAAAGATGGGTGCTAATCGCACACGCATGGAAGCGAAAGTATTTGGTGGTGGCAATGTACTGCGAGGGCTTACTGTCAACAATGTCGGCCAGCGCAATGCGGAGTTTGTATTGGATTATTTGCACACCGAACGCATTCCAATAGTAGCTAAAGATTTGCTCGATGAATTTCCACGTAAAGTGTATTTTTTTCCTGATACCGGCAAGGTATTAGTAAAAAAAATTAAAACCCTGCACAACACCACCATTCTCGATCGCGAAAGTGAATACCGTATGCGCGTGAAATTTACCCCCAAAAGCGGTGATGTAGAGTTATTTGATGAATAATTTCTTGCGGCAAACAGGAGTGGTGCATGACGATTAAAGTGTTGATTGTGGATGACTCGGCGCTGGTGCGTAGTCTGCTCACCGAAATTATCCGCGACGCTCCCGATATGACCTTGGTGGGCGCTGCGCCGGATGCCTATGTAGCACGCGATATGGTGAATCAGTTTGCGCCCGATGTAATAACTTTGGATATTGAAATGCCGCGGATGGATGGTTTGGCGTTTTTAGAAAAATTAATGAAGGCGCGTCCTACACCCGTGGTGATGATTTCAACGTTGACTGAGACGGGCGCCGAGGCAACTTTGCAGGCATTGGAATTGGGGGCGGTGGATTTTATTCCCAAACCGAAATTGGGCATAGCGAGTGGTATTCGTGAATACGCTGAATTAATTGTAGAAAAAATTCGTGCTGCCGCCGCCGTGCGGGTGCGCACGATCATCAAAAAAAATACACCGGATATTGCCCTTGGGCAAAAAACGACAACGGTGGGGCGCTTGCAAAGTACTGAAAAAATAATTGCCATTGGCGCCTCTACCGGTGGCACCGAAGCTATTAAAGATTTACTGATGCAGTTACCTGCCGCTGTGCCGGGTATTGTGATGACGCAACATATGCCCGCCGGATTTACCCGCACCTATGCTGCACGGTTAAATAAAGTGACGCGCTTGCATGTCGTGGAGGCACAAGGCGGTGAACGTATTTTACCTGGCCATGCATTTCTTGCTCCGGGTGGGCACCATATTGTAGTGGTGCGTTCGGGTGCGGATTATGTGGTGAAGCTGTCGGATGCCGAGCCGGTGCATCGCCACCGTCCTGCTGTGGATGTCATGATGGAGTCCGTTGCGCTAGCGGGTGGTAAAAATGTACTGGGTGTATTACTCACCGGAATGGGCAAAGATGGCGCCAAGGGTATGTTGGATATTCGCAATCATGGTGGTTATACCTTTGCCCAGGATGAAGCTAGCTGTGTGGTTTACGGCATGCCAAAAGAAGCCGTTGCTATCGGAGGTGTTGATCAGACGCTAGCCTTGGATAAAATGGGTGCGGCGCTGGTGGAAAAAATAAAATCCATGGGGAGTGGTAATCGCTTGTAGTCCGCTATGAAAATTGCTTTACCGTTTGTTGAAACTCCACGACAAAATAATATTCATCCGCTTTATTTTCAAAATGAATTTTCCCGTGCATTTTTTCAATAATTTCTTTGGCAATGGCGAGCCCCAAGTCGCCCTCCGCATATTGTTCCTGTGGTGCGAGTTCATTCGGTTGGCTAAAGTACAGCGATAAGTTATTGCGGATATTCGCGGTGAGCATAGTGTCATCCATACCGATACTTATTTTTACCCAACTGCGCTCTGCAGTCACGCGCAAGTGTAGCTCGCTTTTGGGTTGCGAAAATTTTAATGCGTATTGCAGCAGTTGCGCTAATGCCTGGTGCAGGCGCGCGCTGTCGGCGCGGATGGTGAGGTCGGCGGCAGCGGCCTTAATCGACATGGTGCATTGGTAAATATCGCAGTATGTCTTATTGCGTCGCAGCGCTTCTTCAACCAAGGGTAGCACCAGCTGCGTTTCCAATTTAAATGTGGCATCGCTCTTGGATAGGTTTTGCACTTCGATTAAATCACGCATCAATTTTTGCAACTTAATACTGTTGCGCTGCGCTATTTTTGCCGCATGCTGGAGCGGTTCAGGTAGCGCACCTTGTTCATTGGTTTGTAACAGGCTGATTGCTTCCGCTATCAGATTTAATGGTCCAAGTATTTCGTTGCTCGCTGCGGTAATAAATTGGCTGCGTAAATCATCGATGCGTTTCTTTTCAGTAATATCGCGAATGATGCCAATAAATAACGGCTCACCGTTTTGAAAGACACGCGATACCATTAAATCCATCGGAAATTCATCGCCATTTCGCCGCAGGCCGCAGACTTCGCGCCCGATCCCAAGAATATTTTTTTTGCCCGTTTTAAGGTGATTTTTAAGGTAGGCATCGTGTTGCGATTTATACGGCTCTGGCATCAGTTCATTAATTTTTTTGCCAATGATTTGTTTGGCGCGATAACCAAAAATAGTTTCAGCAGCGTGATTAAAACTTTGGATGATGCCGTCTTTGGTGATGGTGACAATACCATCGGCAATATCGTTCAGAATTGTTTGCGTATGTTGGGTGCTGGCTTCCAGTGCAGCTTTGTCGTACGCGTGTTGCTGTTCGTGGTTCATGGTAAGCACAAACTGCGCAATACTTTTGGTGATTGGCTCAAGCTCATCAGCGGTTTGATTGCTGTAGGCGATAGGTGAATTAGCAAGACCGAGAATAGCAATTTGCTCCTTGCCACTGAAAATAGGGATGCCAATAAAACTTGTCATCACCGGGTGCCCCTGGGGTAGCGAACCGGCCCGCATGTCGCGCGCAAGATTGGGGCTGATGACCGGTTTGTCGGAGCGCATGATGGCGCCGAATAAATTATCCAAATTGCGGTACTCGCCATTCTCAGGAAGATTCGTTGCACGGAAATTTTCCAGATTGCGATCGTCTTTTTTCTGGCTACCAAATACCAAGGCGCGCATAAACGGTTGTTGGTCGGCATCTTTATTGACCTGACTAATAAAACCCAGTTCGCTGTGACAAAGTGGAAGGGTTTCTTGTAGCAGTGTGCGCAGTGCCGATTTTATATCGCCTTCACCAATGTAAATCGACTGTGCGTGGTTGATAATTTTTTCCAGTTTTTGTTTGTGATCCAGCTCCTGTGTGAGTTTCACCAAGCGCAGGTTTTTATTCAGCTGTTCTTCCATGTTGCAGCGCGTGCGCGCAGCGCTGGCAATAACAAAAAAGATAAACAGCAGCGTCATACTGGTCATGGCGATAGCAGTTGGCCCGTCTTCTAAAAAAATAACAACACTCAATGGTGTTATGGCGAGAATTACAAAGCCGAGTGATGAGTATTTATCGACAGTGAGGGATGTCATTGAGCCGCTAGCAACTCCGGCGAGCGAAAATGCGAGCAGCGCCTGATAAATAGTATCTTCATGCGCAAATAATAAAATTGCCGTTGCCCCCCAAGCGGCTCCTGTTGACCAAACTCCAATCCGGAAACACCACAACCAAAAAGTGGTAGTGTAAAGCTGATGCAGGTTATGCCAGCAAATCCATAAGATCAGGCGTGCGAGCAATGTGCTGCCGAGTAATAAATTCCACAGGATAATTTCTGCCTGACCAATCACTTTCCAGTGCGAGATACTGAGAATCAGCGCAATAATAATGGAGGATAAAAGTGATACTGGCAGGCTATGATAAAGCGCACGCATCTGTTCATCAGCCAGTGACAAATACTCGAGTGCATCATCTTCCTGGTGTGGCGGCGAGAGCGGTGTATCGTGCATTGACTATTCCGTTAATTATTGATGATGTTATCAGCGGCGGGTATCGGGTATCTGTGTGCGGCGATAGAGGTTGTTCAGAGTATAGAACAGCTTGTCGCGCTATGCAGTGGTGGCAATTGCGCCAACATTTTTCTGGTTCAGGAGGTAGTAAATGAATAGTTTAATCAATAAAAGCTGCACTGCTTGTCGTGCAGATTCACCTTTACTTAGCCCGCCAGAACTGGAGGCTGCATTGGTGCAGTTGCCGGAGTGGGCAGTGGAGCAGGTGGCGGGTGTGAATCAGCTAGCGCGTATTTATTCGTTTAAGAATTTTGTGCAAGCCTTGGCGTTTACCCAAGCAGTAGGTGAGTTAGCGGAGGAGTACGGCCACCACCCGGCGCTGTTAACCGAGTGGGGCAAGGTGAAAGTAAGTTGGTGGACACATAAGATTCATGGCTTGCATGAAAATGATGTGATTATGGCGGCTAAAACCGAGCAGTTATTTCACGCGCGGTTTGCGGCTTAATCGGCGTAAAGGCGATAGTGTTCCGGTATCTGTTCGAGCGAATCAATCGGCGGCATTAATTTATGCAGGATGCCGTCATTAATATCGTAAATCCAACCGTGAATAGTCAGTTCCTGGCCGCGCGCCCAAGCGTTTTGTACGATATTGCTGCGCGCAATATTTTCCACTTGCTGCACGACGTTTAATTCGCACAGGCGATTTACGCGATCATTGGGGTCGGCGATCTCATCCATGACTTCTTTGTTGTTGTAATAGACATCGCGGATATTGCGCAACCAGTAATCGATCAAACCCAGCTTCCGATTTTCCAGCGCCGCTTTTACGCCGCCGCAGCCGTAATGGCCGGTGACCATCACGTGTTTTACCTTGAGAAATTCTACCGCGTAATTCAACACGGTCATGCAGTTGAGATCGGTGTGAATAACCAGATTGGCAACATTGCGGTGCACGAATATCTCGCCTGGCGCCAGATTGAGAATCTGGTTGGCGGGGACGCGGCTATCAGAGCAGCCAATCCATAAATATTCAGGTGCTTGTTGCTGCGCTAGTTTGGAAAAGAAGTCTGGTTCCTTGCGTTTGATGTCTTCAGCCCACTTGATGTTGCTGGCAAACAGACTCTCTAAATCACTCATGACATTCTCCCGATGGACACTTACAGAATCAGAATTGTGGTGCGGCTTTAAGACGCAAAAATCAGGCCGCAGTATAGGGGAAAGCGAGGCGCGAGTGTTACATTGCGCTTATTCTTAGACTTGATCCGGATAATCTGAAGGGATAAAAACAATGAAGCCCGCCGCACAAAATACCCTCTATTGGCACGATTATGAAACATGGGGAGAGGTCCCAGCGGTTGATAAACCCTCGCAATTTGCGGGTATTCGCACTGATGAAGAATTAAATATACTCGGCGAACCACTGATGATTTATTGCAAACCGGCGGCGGATTTATTGCCCAAGCCGGAAGCCTGTTTGATCACCGGTCTGGTGCCGCAAGTTGCGGCGGAGCGTGGGTTGCATGAGTATGAATTTATCGCGGCGATTCATGCGCAATTGTCGCGCCCCGGCACCTGCGGTGTAGGTTATAACTCCATCCGTTTCGATGATGAAGTCACTCGCTATACTCTTTATCGCAACTTTTATGACCCCTACGAACGCGAGTGGCGCAACGGCAATTCGCGCTGGGACATTATCGATATGGTGCGTATGACGCGCGCGTTGCGCCCCGAGGGTATCGAATGGCCGAATTACGAGGATGGTCGTCCCTGTTTTAAATTGGAAATGTTGAGCAAGGCCAACAACCTCAAGCATGAGGCGGCGCACGATGCGCTCTCGGATGTCTACGCCACTATTGCGGTGGCTAAGCTAATCAAAACCAAGCAGCCCAAACTGTACGATTATGCCTATCGCCTACGCGATAAACGTTTTGTCGCCAGTTTGATCGATATCGACAGCCATAAACCTCTACTGCATATTTCGTCGCGCTTTCCTGCCGAAAATGGCAATGCGGCGCTGGTATTGCCGCTGATGATGCATCCCACCAACAAGAATTCGGTGATTGCGTTTAACCTCGGTACTGATCCGCAGGCTTTGCTGACTTTGCCAGTGGACGAGTTGCGCTTGCGATTATTTACTCGCACTGAGGATTTGCCTGAGGGTGTCGAGCGTTTGGCGCTCAAGGAAATCCACTTTAATAAAACGCCGATGGTGTTACCGCCATCAATGCTGGATGACTCGACCGCACAGCGGTTGGCGATTGATAAACAGGTGTGTGAGCAACACTGGCAGACTTTGTGCAATCTTAATCTGAGTGAACAACAAGCTTTGCAGCAGAAACTTTACCAGCTTTACACTGCCCAGGAATTTGCCGAAAAAACTGACCCGGAGCAAATGCTCTACAACGGTTTTTTCGATGAGCAGGACAAAAAACTGATGACGCTGGTACGGCATGCATCCCCCGAGGTGCTGGCGAATGAGGCCTTTAATTTTCGCGATGCGCGGCTAACTGAAATGTTGTTTCGTTATCGTGCGCGTAATTTCCCGGCAAGCCTGAGCCTTGAAGAGCAGCAGCGCTGGCAGGCGTTTTGCCATTGGCGATTAACTGCAACAGAGGCGCAAGCAAGTTTGACTTTGGATGAGTTTTATCAGCGCTTGAAATTGCTTAAGGCGGATGATTCGCTCGGCGAGCAACAGGATTTGATAAGGAATCTAGAGTCGTATGCAGCTGCGCTAATGAATCCTTAGCGAGTGTTTGCTTCACCTGCGTGCAGGTGCTTGAGAGCTATTTTCATTTAGCGTTAAAAGCCGCTATTTAGCCTCTGCAAGTGTGGGAATTTGGTCGGCTTGCGAGTACAATCCCGCGCCCAAGTAGGTACTGGTCTGTGGCTTGTGCCCGGTGAATTGTCAACGAGTTATAGCGGGAGCTTCCCATGTCGTCTATCAAAAAAGTCGTGTTGGCCTATTCCGGCGGCCTCGACACCTCAGTAATCGTCAAATGGCTGCAAGAAAACTACAACTGTGAAGTCATCACCTTCACCGCTGACATTGGTCAGGGCGAAGAAGTAGAGCCAGCCCGCGCTAAAGCTGAAGCGCTCGGCGTTAAACAGATCTATATCGATGACCTGCGCGAAGAGTTTGTCCGCGATTTCGTATTCCCGATGTTCCGCGCTAACACCATTTACGAAGGTGAATATCTGCTTGGCACTTCAATCGCCCGCCCGTTGATCGCCAAGCGTTTGATTGAAATCGCCAACGAAGTAGGCGCTGATGCAATCTCTCACGGCGCAACCGGTAAAGGTAATGACCAGGTGCGTTTCGAGCTGGGTGCTTACGCCCTTAAGCCGGGCATCAAAGTAATCGCCCCATGGCGCGAGTGGGATTTGACCTCCCGCGAAACCTTGATGGAATACTGCGAGAAACACAATATTCCGGTTGATTACACCAAGAAGAAAAAATCACCCTATTCAATGGATGCCAACCTGCTGCACATCTCTTACGAAGGCAAGGTTCTGGAAAACCCATGGACTGAAGCTGAAGACGATATGTGGCGCTGGACTGTTGCCCCTGAAGCGGCCCCGGATAAAGCGACTTACCTTGAGCTGACTTATGAGAAAGGCGATATCGTTGCTATCGACGGCAAGCCAATGTCTCCGGCGACCGTACTGGCGTACTTGAATAAGGTAGGTGGGGAGAACGGTGTTGGTCGTCTGGATATTGTAGAGAACCGTTACGTAGGCATGAAATCCCGTGGTTGCTACGAAACTCCCGGCGGCACCATCATGATGCGTGCACACCGCGCGATTGAATCCATTACCTTGGATCGTGAAGTTGCCCACTTGAAAGACAGTTTGATTCCCAAGTATGCGGACATGATTTACAACGGTTACTGGTGGAGCCCTGAGCGTCTGATGATGCAGGCGATGATCGATCAGTCACAAACTCATGTAAACGGTGATGTACGCGTCAAGCTGTACAAAGGTTCTGTGAGTGTTGTTGGCCGTCGTTCTCCTGATAGCCTGTTTGATGAAAAAATCGCGACTTTTGAAGATGATGCTGGTGCATACAACCAAAAAGATGCTGAAGGTTTTATTAAACTGAATGCTCTGCGTATGCGTATTGCGGCCAATAAAGGCCGCATCATCAAGTAATGCTTTATAAGCCCGCACCTTTTAGAGGTGCGGGATATCAATTAATGACCTATTGTTGGTCTATTGATCAAAAGCGCTAGGTTCCTGGTTAAAAGCGCATAAATAATTTGATAAATATCAATCCTATATCGACAAGGGTGAGACAAATTGCTGCTCATAAGGCAAAATGCCGCACCTAAAGTAGGGTTATAGGATTGATCATTGCCGTGTAGCTCGGAACCAGTCTGAGCTGTCAGAGACAAAAAGTTTTCATTTCTCTTTAAGTAACAGGAAAGTCCTATGGGTAGTCATGCGACTGTTGCTGGTGATCCACCGGTATACGACTTCGATATAGTGCGCAAATTTTCCATTATGACCATTGTTTGGGGCATATTTGGAATGGGTGTTGGCGTTCTTATCGCTTCTCAATTGGTTTGGCCAGGTCTGAATGATCTGCTTCAGCCTTACACCAGCTTCGGTCGCTTGCGTCCGCTGCATACTAACGCAGTAATTTTTGCCTTCGGCGGCTGTGCGCTTTTTGCTACTTCTTATTATGTGGTGCAACGTACCTGTCAGGCGCCACTGTTTGGTGGTTGGTTAGTGCCGTTCACCTTCTGGGGTTGGCAAACTGTTATCGTTTTAGCGGCAATTACTCTGCCTCAGGGCATGACCTCTGCTAAAGAATACGCTGAGCTTGAATGGCCTATCGATATTCTGCTGGCACTGGTGTGGATTTCCTATGCGGTGGTGTTCTTTGGCACTATCGTTAAACGCCGTACTTCACACATCTATGTAGCTAACTGGTTCTACGGTGGATTCATCGTCACCGTTGCGGTACTGCACATCGTTAACAGTGCAGCGATTCCGGTTACCCTGACTAAATCTTACTCAGCCTACGCTGGTGCTGCCGATGCTATGGTGCAGTGGTGGTACGGTCACAATGCGGTAGGATTCTTCCTGACTGCAGGCTTTCTCGGCATGATGTACTACTTCGTGCCCAAGCAAGCCGGTCGCCCTGTTTACTCTTACCAATTGTCTATCGTGCACTTCTGGGCGCTGATCTCCCTTTATATTTGGGCTGGTTCGCACCATTTGCACTATTCCGCATTGCCGGATTGGACTCAATCTTTGGGTATGGTGATGTCGCTGATCCTACTCGCGCCAAGCTGGGGCGGGATGATCAACGGGATTATGACTCTGTCAGGTGCCTGGCATAAATTGCGCACCGATCCTACCTTGCGCTTCCTTGTTGTCGCTCTGTCTTTCTACGGTATGTCTACCTTTGAAGGCCCGATGATGGCCATCAAAAATGTGAATGCCTTGTCGCACAATACCGACTGGACTGTTGGCCACGTTCACTCAGGTGCTCTGGGTTGGGTGGCGATGATTTCTATCGGTGCGCTTTACCACATGCTGCCTAAACTTTTTAATCGAGAAGAAATGTTCAGCGTAAAACTGATCAATTTGCACTTCTGGTTGGCGACTGTCGGTACTGTACTTTACGTAGTAGCTATGTGGATTAACGGTATCGGCCAAGGTTTGATGTGGCGTGCGTTTAACCCGGACGGCTCGCTGACTTACAGCTTTATCGAGACTGTTGTGTTCAGTAAAGGCGGTTACGTTATGCGTCTTATCGGCGGTGCTTTCTTCCTTACCGGCATGCTGATAATGGCTTACAACACTTATCGCACTGTAAGCGCGGCTAAAGCTGCCGAGAGTGCTAATCAGCCTGCTCAGGCACCAGCTGTTTAAGGGGAATGCCATGAAAGGTCATGAAATAGTAGAAAAGAATATCGGCTTGATGACTGTGTTTATGGTTATCGCTATTAGTTTCGGTGGTTTGGTAGAAATCGTTCCACAATTTTTTCTCAAGCAAACCACTACGCCAATTGAAGGTTTGAAGCCGCTCAACGCAGTGCAGTTGGAAGGCCGCGATATTTATATCCGCGAAGGCTGCCATGTATGCCATACCCAAATGGTGCGTCCGTTGCGCGCTGAAGTTGAACGCTATGGTCACTATTCAGTAGCGGGCGAATCTGTTTATGAACATCCATTCCTGTGGGGTTCCAAGCGTACCGGGCCGGATTTGGCTCGCGTAGGCGGCCGTTATTCGGATGATTGGCACAAGGTGCATTTGTTCAATCCGCGCATCGTTGTACCTGAGTCGATCATGCCTGCTTATCCACACTTGTATGACAACAAGCTGGATGGCAAACATACGGCAGACAAAATGCGTGCACTCTCTAAAGTTGGTGTTCCATACACTGAAGACGATTTTGCCGGCGCCAAAAAAGCGGTACACGGCGTAACTGAAATGGATGCGCTGGTAGCTTACCTGCAAAATCTGGGCGTGCTGCTCAAAGAGAAGCGCTAATGGACGTAGGTACAGTCGGTGCAATTTCTACGGTGTTGGTGACCATTGCCTTCTTTGGCGTCTGTTTTTGGGCCTTTTCCCCCAAACTCAAGAAGCGTTTTGAAGAAGATGCCAAGTTGCCATTTGCCGATGACGAACCTCAAGACAAGCACACAGATGATCACAAGTAATCATCGATTAAGGCGGATTTAACTATGAGTACTTTTTGGAGCCTTTGGATCATTATCCTGACATCCACCAACTTGGTGCTGTTGTTATGGATCCTCTTAGCTTCCCGCAAGAAAGCGGTAGTGGGCCAAGAGAGCACGGAAGCAAAAACGACGGGTCACGAATACGACGGTATTGAGGAATACGATAATCCTCTGCCGCGCTGGTGGTTCTACATGTTTTTGCTGACCTTCGTTTTTGCTGTTGGTTACCTGATTATTTACCCTGGTTACGGTTCTTATGAAGGTATAAAAGGTGAGGATGGCAAAGCTTGGACAGCGGTCAATGAATTGCGCGGCCATCAAGCTGAAGCTGAAAAGGTGTACGCTGAAACCTATGGCGTCTACTCCAAAATGCCAATTGAAGAAGTTGCCAGAAATCCGGATGCGCTCAAAATGGGCTTCCGCTTGTTTTCCAATAACTGCGCTGTATGTCATGGGGCGGATGGTGGTGGCAACCCTGGTTTCCCGAATTTGACCGATAAAGATTGGTTGTACGGCGGCACGACTGAAAAGATTCATGAAACAATTGTTGGTGGCCGTAAAGCTGCAATGCCTGCCTGGGGTGCGATCCTCGGCGAAGAGGGTGTTGTTGATGTCGCTGAATACGTTTTGCAAATATCAGGTAGTGAACATGATGCTGCTAAAGCAGAAGCGGGTGCAAAATTGTTCACCGTTAATTGCGTGGTCTGCCACGGTGCTGATGGCAAGGGTAATCAACTGCTCGGCGCACCTAATTTGACTGACAAAATTTGGCTTTACGGTGGCGAACCAGCCACTATTCGTCAAACCCTGCGCGATGGCCGCAATGGTGTGATGCCAGCGCAGCAAGAGTTATTGAAAGAAGATCGTATACATTTGCTGGCTGCGTACGTTTACAGTCTGTCTCTGGAAGAATCTAAATAATTCTTCCTGCAAAAAAGGCAGGCTCAGGCCTGCCTTTTTTTCGCGCTCAATTAACCTTGCTGAAGATGTAGTCGCAGTAACGGTAGTAATGAGGTAGTTCCCTTGAGTGAAAAACCTTCGTCAGAGCAATCGTCACCACCTACGGATACTGGCATCCGTTATGTGAACCTCTACGAGGCGGACGATAAAATCTACACCCGCCGTATTACCGGCTTTTATCAGCGGCTACGTCGCTATACCGGTTTGCCGCTCATGCTTGGCTTTCTGATCATGCCTTGGCTGGTGATCGACGGTCGCCCGGCGATCTTGTTCGATATGCCTGAGCGCAAATTCCATATCCTCTGGCTTACTTTTTGGCCGCAAGATGCGATGTATCTTGCTTGGTTATTGGTAATTGCCGCCTTCCTGTTATTTACTGTGACCGTGTTGGTCGGACGCGTCTGGTGCGGGTTTACTTGCCCACAAACTGTTTGGACGCAAATGTTTATCTGGGCCGAACACCTTTGCGAAGGTGATCGCAACAAGCGCATGAAGCTTGACGCCCAACCCTGGAACTTGGAAAAGCTCTGGCGCAAAGGCGCTACACAATCTATTTGGATAGCGATTTCACTGGTCACCGCACTTACGTTTGTGGGCTATTTCACGCCAATCCGCGAATTGGTGATTGGATTCTTCACCTTTCATTTGGATCTGATTACCGCCTTTTGGGTGCTGCTGTATTTGGTTGCTACCTACATGAATGCCGGTTTTATGCGTGAGCAATTCTGTAAATACATCTGCCCCTATGCGCGTTTTCAGGCGGTAATGTACGATCAGGATACATTAACCGTGTCCTACAATAATGTGCGCGGCGAAAAACGTGGACCCCGTAAAATTGGCGACGATTACAAAGCGCAAGGGTTGGGCGATTGTATCGACTGCTCCTGGTGCGTGCAGGTCTGTCCGGTAGACATCGATATCCGCGATGGCTTGCAGGCGGAATGTATCGATTGTGGCCTCTGCGTTGATGCCTGTAATACCGTGATGGACAAAATGAATTACCCGCGTGGTCTCATCAGTTTCACCACCGAAGACGCCATTTTGAACGGTAAAACCAAGGTGTTCCGCCCGCGTTTGCTGGGTTATGGTTTGATGCTGACGATCATGATTTCCCTGTTCGTCTACTCCATCGCCACCCGTGTACCGGTGGGGTTGGAAGCGCAGCGCGACCGTGGTGTGCGGATGTACCGTGTGGTCGATGATAGTATCCAGAATGTATATACCTTGAAAATCAGCAATATGGATCGCAGTACTCATATCTATGATGTGGAAGTCGAAGGTGATTATCAGTTTGACGTGCAAGGTTATAAATCCATCCCTGCCATTGAAGGCGAAGTACTGACTATTCCAGTGCGGGTTTCGGTAAAAAAATCAGAATTGAAGGCCAAAAAGTCTGAAATTCATTTCCGTGTTCGTGCACGCGAAAACCCTGAAATCACCGCGACTAACACCACCACGTTTATTGGCCCTTAACTAATGGGCTATTAATAAATCGGTCACTAATCAAGTGGCCCCAAGGTATTTAAATGAGTGTTTCGCATAAAGACGTTATGACCGATGAAACCGAAGAAATCGTAAAACCCTGGTATCGCCAGTTTTGGTTTTGGTTTGTATTCAGCCCGTTGATTTACATCATCATCATGTGTTCTGTGACCGTGACCATTGCACTTAAAGGTGCCGATGATGTGATTATTGATAACTACTACAAAGAAGGGCGCATGATTAATCAGGCGCTGGAGCAGGACAAGCGCGCGCAAGAATTGGGTTTGAGCGGTGAGTTAAACTTTGATCGCACTACCGGTGAGATCTTGTTGACGATTGCCAATCCGCCTGCCGATCCAACCCTGATGCCTGAACAATTGCTGTTAATGATGGGGCACCCGGTTAAAGCCGCAAAAGATCAGCTCATCATACTGACAGCAATTGCACCGGGTAAATATCGTGGCGAGTTGGCGGTCGAGCCAGACTATTCCTGGTATCTAACCTTATACCCGATTAAGGATCTTGCTCTGCGCAACGCAGCCCCATGGACATTGAGTGGTGAAATCAATTTCCGCACTGCTGAACAAACCTTGCTGGCACCGCGAGTCAAGTAATCGAGCAATTGATGGCGACTTCCACGTCCCCCGTTATTACTACCAAGCAGGCCTGTTATCACTGCGGCCTGCCAGTACCCTCCGCCAGCTATTACCCTGTAAATATTCAAGGCAAAGAGCAGCTTATGTGCTGCCCCGGTTGCCAAGCGGTAGCTATGGCAATTGTCGATGGCGGCTTGGAAAGCTTCTATCAATTCCGCACTGCCAGTAATGATCGCCCCGAATTGCTGGAGGCGCAGCGGTGGGATATTTACGATCTGCCCGAAGTACAAGCTGAGTTTGTGATTCCTTTTGACGATAATTTCAAGCAAGCCAATCTGTTGCTTGAAGGCATTAGCTGCGCCGCCTGCAGCTGGTTGATTGAAACTCACCTGAAGAAAAACCCTGCGATCCAATCCGTTACCGTCAACCTCAGTACTCATCGCTGTGCCATTGTGTGGGATGCGCAGCATCCACTGAGCACAATTTTCAAATCCCTCGCTGCCATCGGCTACCTGCCGCGTCCGGCTACCGACGACCAACAGCAGCAGCTAATCAAAAAAGAAAACCGCATCGCGCTGTTTCGTATTGGTGTGGCGGGTTTCGGCACCATGCAGGCGATGATGGTGGCGGTGGGTATGTATACCGGTGCGACGGATTTCTGGTTGGATTTTCTGCGCTGGCTGTCGATGCTAGTGGCGACACCCGTGGTGTTTTTCTCCGCGTGGCCATTTTTCCAATCCGCCTGGCGCAGTATCCAGATGCGGCATTTGGTGATGGATGTCCCGGTCGCGTTGGCGATTGGTCTCGCCTACAGCGCCAGCGTCTGGGCGACAGTCTCGGGCACTGGTGAAGTCTATTTTGAATCCGTCTCCATGTTCACCTTGTTCCTGTTGGTTGGGCGTTATGTGGAGCTGCGCGCGCGCCATCGCAACCGTTTGGCCTTTGGCAATCTCGCGCAATTAATGCCGTTGACCGCCTGCTGTGTGCGTGAAGAAAATGGCTGCGAAGTTGAGCAGTCGATGCCAATTAAAACGCTAAAGCTGGGCGATCTGATTCGGGTTAAAGCGGGCGAAACCTTTCCCTGCGATGGCCGTGTAGTGGCCGGTGAAAGTGCAGTAGTAGAGGCGCTATTGACTGGCGAGTCCCGCCCCGTCAGCAAAAATCCGGGTGATATGGTGATCGCCGGTACGCTCAATAATCACAGCCCGTTAAAAGTTGAAGTCACCGCTTTGGGCGCCGCGACCCAACTCTCGGCTATCGAGCGTTTGGCAACCCAAGCAGCAGATGAAAAACCACAGCAGGTGCTGGCGGCCGATCGCATTGCACGCTTTTTTATCGCGCGATTGTTAATTGTTTGCAGTGCGGTGTTTGCCTTCTGGCTGTGGTATCGCCCCGAGCAGGCGCTCTGGGTAACTCTTTCGGTTTTGGTGGTGACTTGTCCTTGTGCTTTGGCTTTGGCGATGCCAGCGGCTTTGTCGGCTGCAACTGCCAACCTGCGCAAGCGCGGATTTCTGGTGGCGCGCGGCCATGTCATCGAAGCGCTGAATGGTGTCAATCGAGTGATCTTTGATAAAACCGGCACCCTGACCAAAGGTAAGTTTGTCGTTGAGCAGGTCATATCATTTAGCGGTGTCGATGCTTCAAAGGAGGAGGTGCTGGGCTTGGCGGCGGCGCTTGAGGCAGGGTCGAACCATCCTTTGGCTGCTGCATTCCAACCTTGGCAGGATATGTATAAAGCCGGAGATGTTAAACAAATCACGGCGGCAGGTGTGGAAGGGCGCATCGGCGATCAGGTTTACCGTTTGGGTACCACAGAGTTTGTAGCCGAACTTTTAACAGATTTTTCAGAGTCACTCGAATTACCGGATGCGCTCCACACTTGGCTCTTGTTAGCCAATGAGCAAATGCCTCTGGCTTGGATCGCCTTGGTCGATGAAGTGCGCCCCGATGCCACAGCGTTGATCGAGCGACTTAAAACACACGGTATTGCAGTGGAATTGCTTAGTGGCGATCAATCCGGCGCCGTTGCACAACTCGCGCAGCAATTAGGCATTGATGACTATGTTGCCGGTGCAAAACCAAGCGACAAATTGTCGCATTTGAGCCAGCGCCAAGCGGCGGGTGATAAAGTGCTGATGATTGGCGATGGGATTAATGATGTACCTGTGCTCGCCGGTGCAGATGTCTCTGTCGCTATGGCGTCAGCATCTGATCTAGCGCAAACCCGCGCTGACTCAGTGCTGCTCAATGATCGCCTTGAAGTGATTGCCGATGCACTGGAAATCGCCCGCCGCACCAAAGGTATCATCACCCAAAACCTGCGCTTTTCACTGGTTTACAATCTGCTCGCCTTGCCGCTTGCGGCGGCTGGTATGATTCCCCCTTGGCTGGCGGCGATAGGTATGACGGCCAGCTCCTTGATCGTGGTTTTTAACGCACTGCGTTTAACCAAATGACTTTCAATAACTAAGTCTTTCAATAATTAAGTAAATCCAACATCGTGAGCTGTTAATGGAAAGTCTGTATTTTCTTGTCCCCTGTGCACTGGTTTTTATTGGTCTGGCGATCAAAGTGCTGTTTTGGGCAATCAACAATGGCCAATACGACAACCTTGATACCGAAGCTCATCGCATTTTATTTGATGCGGATAAAACCAAAAAAGCCCAATCTCCAACCGCTGCCGAAACCTCCGACGATACCCTTGATAACACTCTTGATAACACTTTCCATAACAAGAATGACCGCACATGATTATTGAATGGTCCGCCCTCACTGCCGCATTTTTACTCGGCCTCTTTAGCAGCGCCCATTGTGTGGGTATGTGTGGCGGCATCATGGGCGCATTGAGTATGGCGATACCGGCTCATGCCAAGGCGCGTCGCTGGATAATCTTGCTCAGCTATAACCTCGGGCGAATTTTCAGTTACGCAATGATGGGGACGATAGTTGGTGTCTTCGCACAACAGATTACTGAATCGGGTGGGGCAATTTGGTTGCGTTGGCTCGCAGGGTTGTTGCTGATCGCTATGGGTTTGTATCTCGCCAATTGGTGGAGAGGATTGACCTACCTGGAAACTGGCGGCCGTTATCTGTGGGCCTATTTACAGCCTTTGGGTAAAGCCTTAATGCCGGTCGATAATGCAGCCAAAGCAATTGCGCTGGGTGGAATCTGGGGTTGGTTGCCCTGCGGCTTGGTCTACTCCGCGTTGGTTTACGCCATGGCGCAAGGCGATGCAATCGGTGGCGGCTTGGTCATGCTCGCTTTCGGTTTAGGCACTTTACCCGCAGTACTCGCCACAGGTTTTGTTGCGCAACAGTTGGGGCGGTTATTACAGCGTCGCCAAATTCGCTGGAGCTTTGCGTTAGTGGTAATTCTGTTTGGGTTTTGGACTATTTGGGGCGGTGGTCATGGCAGCCATCAACACCAGCATGATCATCAGCAACCGATGGAGGAGGGTATGGATCATTCTAAGATGAACCACTCTGGGATGGATCACTCTGATATGGATCATTCGACCATGGATCACTCCGCTATGCATCACGAGCAAGCGGCTGGGCAAAGCTCTGTGCGGGAGCAGACAGACGCCCACCCACATTCCGCATCATCCTCATCAAGTTCGCGCTAACCACCGGCCTGCATCACTCTTAACTGTGTTGAGCTAGGCGAAGTAATTTCACCGTGCTAAGGTGCGTGGCTGCCAAAATTGAAACTCAATTGATACTTTTTTGTCCAAGTATTTACTACGGTTTTGTCATCTGTCGTTAAGTGAGCTTTGAGATATCACTATGATTAAAACCCCGCGTACAGGGTCGTGCTTAGCAACTTTTTTTATTCTTGCGTGCACTTTAAGTTCACTTGCGGTGCAAGCTGAAAAAGAAGCACCTGCGGAAGTAGATCCTAGTTGCGAAAGTTTTGCAGGTCAGCGTATAAAAGTCGCTGATGCAAAAAATACGCGTGTGGACACTCATTTATTCGATAATCTACAAGGTAAAGAAATTCGACATATCGAATTCACTTCTCTTTCAGTATTTGATAAAAATGATCCCGACGAAAACAATGGCCTTTATTTATTTTTAAATAAACTGCATATCAATACCCGCTCCAATGTGGTTCGCGCGCAATTATTATTTGAGCAAGGTGAACTGCTGAATGTGAAAAAAATTCAGGAGAGTGAGCGTATTTTGCGTAAGCGGTCTTATCTGACTAATGCGTATATTGTTCCCCTCACAGTATGCGCGAACCATGTTGATATTATGGTGGTCACCCAAGATTCCTGGTCGCTGGAACCACAGTTATCATTGAGTAAAGAATCCGAAGGGACAAAATCGGGTTTTGCAATTTCTGACGGTAATATTTTGGGTACGGGGAATAGCTTAACCATCGGTTATGAAGAGAATACCCAGCGTAATTTAATCAGCTACGATTTTAGCAATCCCCATATTTTCAATTCGCAAATTGCTACCAAAATCTACTATGCCGATACCAGTGATGGCCGCGACACAATCGTTGATATTTCGCACCCTTTTTATTCGTTGGAAACCCCTTGGGCCGCAGGGTTTTACACACAAGATGTAACGCTCGAAGAGCAAATCCGTCATATGGATGTTCAAATAAATGAATTTGAACATCAAACTATGACCAACCGTATTTTTTATGGCCTCGCGACTGATATAACCGCAGGCTATACGCAGCGTTGGTTGGTAGGTATAACGAATGAAGAAGATAATTTCTTTATATCAGAAGACACTCTGCAAGCAATACCGGGGCAGCGCAAAGCAGTCTATCCATGGGTTGAGTATCAGTTTTTAGAAAATCGCTATGGCGTGTTTAAAAACGTAAATCAAATCCAGCGCCCTGAAGATATCGCGCTCGGTCAGAATTTTAGCTTTCGCTTAGGCTACGCGGGCACGCAATTTGATAATCCTGATGACGTAATTCGCTATATCGGCGAATACACCAATATCGTTGATTTCGATAGCCAACATATTTTTGAAACTACAGTAAATGTGGACGGCCGTCGTCATTCAAAAATTGAAGATGGAGATAGTACAGTTGCCGGTGTTACTCTCGCCTATAACTATTTTCAGGATGAGAAACGCCGCTGGTATGCAGGCTTTACTTATGAAATAGGACAAGATTTGGCGCAGTATGAAGAATTAACAGTTGGTGATATCACCGGGATGCGTGGATACCCCACCGATTATCAGCGTGGTGACGAGCGCTATGTATTTACCGTCGAGCGTCGTTATTTTTCTGACCTCCATTTGTTTAACCTCTTACGAGTTGGCGCTGTCGCATTTGTCGATGTAGGCAAGGCATGGGGTGTAGAACAATATGGTTATAGCCCATTGTTGAGTAACGTCGGTTTGGGTTTGCGCCTCAGTTCCAGTAAAGTTCGCATCGGTAATGTTGTGCATGTCGATATTGCAGCTCCAACTTCTGCCAGAAATGCACCTGGTGTGGGCAAATATCAAGTGACGGTGGGCGCCCAATCCCGTTTTTAAATTCTGTAATTAGTGAGGGAATACACCAATTTAATCCCTCACCCGAGATGAGCGGCTTTTCGCTCAGTAGTTATGATTACACAGCTCAATCAACTCCAATTTGATAACCGTTTAGTGCGCGAATTACCCGCTGATCGCGAAGTAGAAAATTATCGTCGGCAAGTAACGGATGCAATTTATTCGCGCGTAAACCCCACCGCCGTAAAAAATCCCCAGCTGGTTGCCGGGGCGCAGGAAGTTGCTGCGCTGTTGGATTTGCCTCCTACTATTTTTACCCACCCAGAGTTCGCAGCGATTTTTGGCGGCAATAAATTGCTGGCTGGAATGGAACCTCATGCCTGTTGTTACGGTGGCCATCAGTTTGGCAACTGGGCGGGGCAGTTAGGTGATGGTCGTGCAATTAATCTCGGCGAAATACGCAATCAACAAGGTGAGCACTGGACACTGCAATTAAAAGGCGCAGGCCCGACTCCTTATTCACGCACAGCGGATGGTCTCGCAGTGTTGCGCTCATCGGTGCGTGAATTTTTGTGCAGCGAAGCCATGTTTCATTTAGGTGTTCCGACAACGCGCGCGCTCAGCTTGGTCACTACGGGTGAATGGGTCCGGCGCGATATGTTTTACGATGGTAATCCGCAATTAGAACCCGGTGCGATAGTCTGCCGTGTTGCACCCACTTTTACGCGGTTTGGTAATTTTGAAATTCTTTCGGCTCGCGGCGATATTGAATTACTGAAAAAATTAGCCGAGTTTACGATACGCACGGACTTTGCTCATTTACTGCAAGGTGCAGCGACAGAAATTACCCCTGATATTTATCTAAAATGGTTTACTGAAATTTGCAGCAGCACTGCACAACTAATGGCGCACTGGATGCGCGTAGGTTTTGTGCACGGCGTGATGAATACCGACAACATGTCGATTCTTGGTTTAACTATTGATTATGGCCCTTACGGCTGGCTAGAAGGTTACGACCCCGATTGGACGCCCAACACTACAGATGCTCAAGGTCGCCGCTATCGTTATGTTAATCAGCCGCGTGTTGCTCTCTGGAATCTCGCGCAGTTAGCCAATGCACTTTATCCGCTGATAAATGCGGTTGAGCCATTGCAACAAGCGCTGGAAAATTATCGTGTGGAATATGAGCGTTGCGCACAGCGCGATATGGCCAATAAATTGGGTTTAAGTCAATTTGATCCGGCGCAAGACCAAACGCTCACCGATAATTTATTACAAGTACTGCAAACTGCTGAAATCGACATGACGATTTTTTATCGCAATCTTGCGCAACTCTCACCCGATGACATTCATCAATTCACAGACCAACAATGGGTTGATATTGTGCGGCAGGCTTATTATCAAACTCCTTCTGTCGCGGCCGAAATTGCTATGGCCACATGGTTGCGCAGTTATGCGCAGCGCTTGCAGCAAGATTATATAGTTAATGGCAATGACGCTCAGCAGAGTCGCACGCGTATGAATGCAGCCAACCCCAAATATGTTTTGCGTAATTATCTGGCACAGCAAGCCATTGATAAGGCTACCCAAGGTGATTATTCGGAAGTTGAAAAATTGCTGCACCTATTGCGCAACCCCTACGCCGAACAACCGGAATACGAACAGTATTTTGCCAAGCGACCTGAGTGGGCGCGCGATAAGGCAGGCTGTTCCACGTTATCTTGTAGTTCATGATAAATTGCTTACCCGTTGTTATCCCGCGGCGTGTATTTTGTAGAGTAGTGACGAGAAAATTATGATCGGAAAAATCTTGGGGTTTATTGCAGGTATTTGGGTTGGTGGTCCATTTGGGGCGATTGTCGGTGCGCTATTGGGGCATTTCCTGATTGACCGCAAGCGGCACGCGCAGCCTAAAATGTCCACTGAACAATTGCATAAGGTGCAAACGAATTTTTTCACCACGGTATTTTTATTGCTCGGTCATTTGGCTAAATCGGACGGGCGCGTGAGTGAAACAGAAATACAGCTCACCGAATCGCTGATGACTAAAATGGGCTTGACACCCGACCATCGCCGCGAGGCTATTCGATTATTTAAATTGGGTACTGCGGATGATTTTAATCTTGATGCGGTGATGGGTGAGTTCAAACAGCACGGCGGCGTCAGCCCAAATTTAGTCAATATGCTGCTAGTGAATCTTGTCAATTTGGCGATGGCGGATGGTGTGCTAGACGAACAGGAAGCACAAGTATTACGCCAGATTGCCGAGCGCCTTGGCTTTTCCCGTTTTGCGTTTGATCAACTGTTGCGTATGCTCAATGCACAAAATGCTTTTAGGCAAGATCAAGGTAACTATCAAAGCGGCGGTTACCAAGGTGGTGGTCAAACTGGAGGTTACCAAGCGCCGCGCGCTAATGAGTTGGCTATGGCTTATGAAGCGTTGGGCGTAGAAAAAACTGCAACCGATGCGGAACTGAAAAAAGCTTATCGTAAACTGATGAGTGAATATCACCCCGATAAATTGATCGGGCAGGGTATGCCGGATGACATGATTAAAGCGGCTACCGAGCGTTCCCAGGAAATTCAGGCTGCTTATGATTTGATAAAAAAATCCCGCTAGCGGATTGGTTTTTTGCCAATCATTCTTTTGGCGCAGTACAAAAAAACAAAACCCGGTTATTTTGCAATAACCGGGTTTTTTTACACGCGCAATCTTTACTAGTGATTAATTACCATCACATCGGTATCAACGGCGGCGATCAAGCGTTCTGAAGTATTACCGCGGCGAGTTTTGGTCATACCGTTTTGGCCGAGCGTACCCATGATAATCAAGTCCGCATTAATTTTTTCCGCCAAGGCAGAAACTACATCGGATGTATAACCATTATCAACATGGATTTTGTCATTGGGTAAGCCGGTCTCATTAACCAGGCGACCACGATCAGGATAGGTCATCGAGTCGAGGTAGCCATTGATCACATGTAAATCGGCATCGTAAGTTTCAGCATAAAATTTCGCTTGTGCAATAATTTGTTTGTTGAGTGCAATTTGTTCATCGCGCAATGCTTGAAAATTTACTGCCGCAATAATCACTTTACGCTGGGCTTTTGCGTTAGGGCGAATAAGAACAACGGGGCAGTAAGCGCCTTTCAACAGCTCCCATTTGGATTCACTAAAACTGAAGCGGCTGGTGTTGGTTTTGGCATGCACCGGTAAGTAAATCAAATCGGCATCAAAACGTTTGGCTGATTCCATAATGGATTTTTGCCATTCACTCGACCAAGACACTTCCAAGCTATATTCGATCCCGGCGCTGGCCAGTGGATTTTTAATGTTTTGTTCAAACCAGGTGAGGTCGCGGAACAAATTATCGTTAACAGAGCGGGTATCAACCGCATCGCTATCCACCGCAACAAAGGCGTGAACTTTAGGCTTTGGGCCTTGGATCAAGGATGAAATGATAATTGCGCGCTCAAGGGCAATGTGATGGGTATCATTGGGGTCTACAACAACGAACAGCTTCTGTGACTTGGTCATACTGGCTCCTACTGGTTCCCTAAAGAGAGTTGGGTTGTTATTTTCTAATTGGGGCTTAGCATAGCAACCCCGTTGGCGTTTTTACAGCGCGAAAGCCGCTGGCCGCTGGCGGAGCAGTGAAATAGAGTTGATATGAATTAAACTGTACGCCATTTTTACAGTGTAACCGGGATAAGACTATGAATTTGCTTGAAAATTACCCAATTGATGAATTGGTTGTTGGGCAGCGCGCCACTTACAGTAAAACTCTAACAGAGCGAGATGTCATCCTGTTTGCCGCCTGCTCCGGCGATGTCAATCCGGTACATCTCGATAAAGAATATGCGGCGACTACACCCTTCGGTGAACCTATCGGGCATGGCATGTGGACAGGCGCTCTGGTGTCGGCCGCGATTGCCACCTGTTTGCCGGGGCCTGGCTCTGTCTATCGCAGCCAAAGCCTGAGCTTTAAGCATCCGGTAAAAATTGGCGATACAGTCACTATCACCTTGGTCATTAGCGAAATAAAAGAGCGGGTGAAGTTGGTGACGATTGAGTGCGAAGCGCACAATCAGGATGGAAAATTAATTGCCAAGGGCATAGCCGAGGTGATTGCACCGGCGGAGAAATTGAATGTTAACGCGGGCAAAGTGCCGGATATAAAAATAGGGTAAAACCAAAAAAATCCATAAAAACTCTTGTGTGATAAATAGAGTTTTTATGGGTGAGTATCACGCTCAGTGCTGCTAAATATTTCTGGCAAGAAAAACCTGCTAAGGCGGGTTTGATAAATTTGCGGCTAATGGTTTTTACTGCGATTACTTTCTCAGCACTATTTTACTAATTTCGAATTTTGAGATCATAACCGCACCGAGATTTTCAGGTTTAACTCCTGCCAAAACTACTGCGACTGTCGTCCAAGAGCCTGCATTTAACGTTTCGATAAGCTCTATTTCTTTGGTCTTGTGTTGCTCCTCAGAAATAAATCCTTTTTCATCTGTTGGACCATATTTAGCTAGCATTTTTATTCCTGATAGGTCCGCGTTTAATGGATTTCCAAAACGTAAAGATACTTTTGAGCCGTTCGCGTAGCTTGCAATATCTACCAAACTTATTGTAATGAGTCCAAGAGAAATCTTAATTGGTTGGAAACCAGAGTTTCCCGGTGTCAGATACGCTATAGCGTCTAAAGTATTTTCGCTTTTAATGTCTGACAGGGTGTTTTCATGATCCACAATTATTGATTCGATAAGCTCAATGCGTTGACGTGTTGCTTCTGTTTGAGCTTTTTGTGATTCAATAATGCTCTTTAGTTCAGAAACTTCTGACTTGAGTGCGGAGACTTCTTTGGGGTCACTACAACCTTGAAGCAGCGCCAAAGTTAAAATGGCTATGATTTTATGAATATTAGGCATTAGAGCTCCTGTTGTGTTTTTGATTCGATCCAGAAGTTTTCGATAATGTATCAATCCGCATTAGCGGTGTGTATGTCCCACTTGAACAGCAAAAATAACGGTTCGCTGAGTTAACTTCTTTTGTTAGTCAAAAGATTGGTTATGGGGTCATTTTTTGTTCTACTAGATTTCTTCGTCACAGTCTTCCGCTATCCAGCCGCCTAACTCCTTCCAGCGATTCACAATCACGCAAAACAACTCTGCTGTTTTTTCGGCATCGTAAGCGGCTGAGTGGGCGGCGCTGTTGCTGAATTCCAAGCCAGCGACCTGGCAGGCTTTAGCGAGTACAGTTTGGCCAAACGCTAAACCAGCGAGGGTGGCTGTATCAAATACCGAGAAGGGATGAAACGGGCTGCGTTTGATATTGCAGCGGTCGATCACCGCGTTGACAAAGTTCAAATCGAAATGGGCGTTGTGGCCGACGATCACGGCGCGGGTACAGCCGTTTTCCTTTACAGCGCGACGCACAGCACTGAGCAAGTCGGTCATCACCATGAATTCCGGTTCAGCCATGCGGTCAGGTGAATCGAGATCGATACCGGTGAAATCCAGCGCGGCTTGCTCGATATTGGCGCCTTCAAACGGCTCGACATGAAACGAAAAGGTTTCGTGGCGATGTAGATAGCCTTCCTGATCCATGCGGATAGTTACGGCAGCGATTTCCAGCAGGGCATCGCTGTGGGAGTTAAAACCGCCGGTTTCTACATCGACAATCACGGGCAAAAAGCCGCGAAAGCGTTGTGCCATGGGTGAATCGGGATCGCGGGAATTTTCAGGTGGATTCACAAAGTAGCCTTAGCTTAAGCGGTTGGCAACTGGCTGTTTTGCAACTGCCAGCGAAGAGTTTCACCGGCGCGCAAGGGCACCAGCGGTTGGTCGCCCAAGCTCAACGTATCCGGCACTTGCCAGTCTTGTTTGAGCAGGGTGATGGTATCGGTATTGCGGGGCAGATCATAAAAATCGGCGCCGAAATGGCTGGCGAAGGCTTCGAGTTTATCGAGCGCACCGGCATCTTCAAAGGCTTCAGCATAGAGTTCAATCGCTGCATAGGCGGTGTAACTTCCGGCGCAACCACAAGCCGCTTCTTTTTTGTCTTTGGCGTGGGGTGCCGAATCGGTACCTAAAAAGAATTTCGGGCTGCCGCTGGTCGCTGCTTTGATCAACGCTTGCTGATGCGTGCTGCGCTTCAGAATTGGCAGGCAGTAGTAGTGCGGGCGAATGTTGCCCGCGAGCATATGGTTGCGGTTATACAGCAGGTGATGCGCGGTGATGGTGGCGGCGATATTGCTCGGCGCTTCGGCAACAAACTGGGCGGCATCGGCAGTGGTGATATGTTCCAGCACCATCTTTAACACCGGGAAATCTTTCACTATCTGGCTGAAGGTGCGGTCAAGAAAGACTTTCTCGCGGTCAAAAATATCAATCGCGCTGTCGGTTACTTCGCCATGCAGCAAAAAAGGCATGCCGGCGTTTTGCATTGCCGCCAGTACCGGATAGATTTTTTTCAGGTCGGTCACGCCAGATGTGGAGTTAGTAGTAGCGCCAGCGGGATAGAGTTTGCAGGCAGTAACACCGGCTGCTTTGGCGATGGCGATTTCGGCTGGATCAGTATTGTCGGTGAGATAAAGCACCATCAGCGGTTCAAACTGGCTGTCTTTAGGGCGCGCAGCAAGGATTCGCTCTTTGTAGGCTTGGGCTTGTTCGGCATTCATCACCGGCGGCACCAGATTGGGCATTACTATAGCGCGCGCAAATTGTTGGGCGGCATCGCCCACGGTGCGGGTTAGTGCTGCGCCATCGCGCAGATGGATGTGCCAATCGTCGGGGCGGGTAAGGGTTAACTGCTTGGTCATGGGCTGGGTCATTCCGTAAAAATAAACAGGTGTTACGCGCAAACGTTATCGCATGCTACCAAAATAGGTTCTTCATCGCAGCCTTAATTCCAGATCCTTCGCCGTCGGCTAATCGCCAGCATTCTCTGCCGCGCTGGCTATACTCGGTAGACGATTGTTTTATGCGACTGGAATTGTTCATGCACCTGTTCTCTCCTTATTACTTGTCCTGTGGTTTATTACTGCTCATCGCTCTTGGCCAGAGTGCGCCACTGTTCGCGCAAACCTATGGCGCCACTTTTAATGACGCCGAATGGACTAGCCAAGCGGGGCCTTTTGCCTGCAGTTTAAGCCACAAAATCCCCGGTTTTGGCAGCGCCCGTTTTGCGCGCAACGCCGGTGGTGGCGAGTTCTTTGAATTAAAAAGCAGCAGCACGGCATTTCCTGAGGGTCTGGTAAAAATAGAGTCGGTACCACCGGTATGGCGCAGTGATGTAAGCCCGGCCGCATTAGGTCAGATTCAGGTCGGCGCACAACAGCCATTGCGTCTGGCCACCACGCAGGTCAGCGCGATTAGCGCTGCGCTTGAGCAGGGCACCAATGTGGTCTTTAGCGGCACGCAGGTCAGTTCCAGCGGCAGTAACATGCGTGTGGCATTGGAGGCACGCAATTTTTCGGCGGGTTATAGCAAGTATCAGCGCTGTATTGCTGAGTTGATTCCTTACACCTTCAATCAGTTGTCGCGCACGCTTATCAATTACGCAACCAATGCCGATAATCTGAGTGCGGCAGTAAAAGGCCAGCTCGATAAAATTGTGCGCTACACCAAAGCCGACTCCCGCGTGCTGGGAATTATTGTAGATGCGCACAGCGACAAACTGCCTACCCCGGAAGAAGGCGGTGCGGTCTCGCAGCGGCAGGCAGAATTAGTGACTGCTTATCTAGTTGATAAAGGGCTGAAGGCCGACACGATTATCACACGTTGGCACGGCGATAAATTTCCCATCGCCACGAATGACAATAAAGCCGGGCAAGCTAAAAACCGCCGCGTGACCATTCGTTTGGAAAATGAAAGTACCCGCAAGGAAATGGAAAAGAAAATAGCAGCGATTAAAGAAGCCGAACAAAAAGCAGCTGAGCAAAAAGCAGCAGCTGACGCTCAAGCTGAAGCAAAGACAGCAACGCAATCTCAGCTCTCATCATCCGCGTCATCGTTACCGGTAAACCTGCAGCAATTAGAACAAATGGTCGAGCAACAGGATCTTACCAGCGGTCAACAGCCTGCTGTAAATCCAGCGCGCTGACATAATTTTCTCCTCGCGTCACACTTGCAATTTTTAACCACAATTCCCAAATCATTCTTAACCCGGAATTTACGGCCGGGGTGGAATTTATTTGTCGCACGCCAGTCTGAGAGTGCGAGTTCTGGTCATTCATGACCTGATTATTTCCCTTTAAGGAGCCATTCATGCACACACTGACTGCCAAGTGGGCGAGTCTTATCGCAGTAGTCACCTTAACGGTATTGCCGACAACAAGTTTTGCTGTCGAGCTGCCGGATTTTACCCAGTTAATCGAACAGCATTCTCCAGCAGTGGTAAAAATCACGGCTGTTTCCAAAGGGGAGGTGGCTCAAGAGCCGCAACAATTACCGCCCAATATGGAGGGTTTACCGGATATTTTCCGCGAGCTGTTGGAGCGCCGCCAAATGCCGCGCGATAGAGGTTCACTCGGATCCGGTTTTATTATTTCCAGTGATGGTTATGTGCTGACCAATGATCACGTTGTCGATCAAATGGACTCTATTACGGTGATTCTCAATGATCAGCGCGAATACACAGCCAAATTAATTGGAAGTGATGAGCGTTCAGATTTAGCTTTGCTAAAAGTAGATGCTAAAGACTTACCGACACTAAAGCTCGCTACCGATGAAACTCTGAAAGTCGGCCAATGGGTGATCGCGATTGGTTCGCCATTTGGGCTGGACTACTCTGCGAGCGCAGGCATTGTGAGCGCAATCGGGCGCAGTATTCCCTCGGCGCGCAGTGAAAGCAATTACGTTCCGTTTATCCAAACTGACGTAGCCATCAACCCCGGTAACTCCGGCGGCCCGCTGTTTAATATGGATGGCGAAGTGGTCGGTATTAACTCGCAAATTTATTCGCCTAGCGGTGGTTCCGTCGGGCTTTCGTTTGCCATTCCATCGTCACTGGCAATTGATGTTGTTGCGCAATTAAAAGACAAAGGTCGTGTTGATCGCGGCTGGTTGGGGGTGATGATCCAGGATGTGGATAAAGACCTCGCCAGCTCACTCGGCATGAATAAACCGATAGGCGCTTTGATCAGTGAGTTGGATAGCGAAGGCCCGGCAGCAAAATCCGGTCTAAAGGCGGGCGATTTGATTATCAAGTTCAATGGTAACGAGGTGCATACATCAAGCGATCTTCCTTATTTGGTTGGGCGAACTGCACCAAAGTCCAAAGTGCCTGTGGTTATTATGCGTAAAGGCAAAGAGCAAAATTTGAATGTCACTGTCGGTATTTTGCCGGTATCACCTGAGGAAGCGACAGCGCGTCCTGCATCTACTCCAATTGACACTGCTGTAGATGTGCTCGGCCTTGCCGTCAGTACCTTGGAGCAAACACAGCGCGGTGGTGCAGAATCCGGTGTGGTGGTGCGCGATGTTAAATCGGGCAGCCCTGCCGCTGAAGCAGGAATACAAGTGGGCGATATCATTACCCAGCTGGCTTTTAGTGATATTAAATCGCCAACTGACTACGCAAAAATTGTAAAAACCTTGCCTAAAAATGAGCCGCAAGCGATTCGTTTTTATAGCCAGGGTCGTCCGGTCTTTCGCTCGATTGTGATCAAGTAACTGGCAACTACCAGCAACTGCTTTTGGGCGCATTAAACCGTCCGGTAGTCGCTGGTAGGTGGCCGGTTAGTCTGCCGCTTTCATAGCGCCCATCCAGCAAATAGGCTAGAATGCCGCCCATTCTTTTAGCGCCCCGGCTTGGCCGGGGTTCATTTTTTCCAACTTCCTAAAGTAGTTAAGCGCCTGTGACTGACCTGAGCCATATCCGTAACTTTTCCATCATCGCCCACATTGACCACGGTAAATCCACCATCGCCGACCGCTTCATCCAGATGTGCGGTGGCCTGAGTGATCGTGAAATGGAATCGCAAGTGCTTGATTCTATGGATTTGGAGCGCGAACGCGGGATTACCATCAAAGCCCACAGCGTAACCTTGTATTACAAGGCTCGCGATGGCAAAACCTATCAGCTCAACTTTATTGATACTCCTGGTCACGTAGATTTCACCTACGAGGTATCACGCTCTTTAGCTGCCTGTGAGGGCGCGCTGCTGGTAGTGGATGCTGGGCAAGGTGTTGAAGCACAGTCGGTAGCTAACTGCTATACCGCCCTCGAGCAAGGTTTGGAAGTGATTCCTGTTTTGAACAAGATGGATTTACCTCAGGCCGAACCGGATCGTGTTGCGCAGGAAATTGAAGATATTATTGGTATTGATGCCACCGAAGCTGTGCGCTGCTCAGCCAAATCAGGCATGGGTATGGAAGACGTGCTGGAAGAGTTAGTGCGTTTGGTACCGGCACCAGTAGGCGATGTTAATGCACCTTTGCAGGCCTTGATTATCGATTCCTGGTTCGATAACTATCTCGGTGTTGTGTCCTTGGTGCGTGTTAAGCAAGGCACGCTCAAGTTAAAAGATAAAATCATCGCCAAAAGTATTGGCAAAGCCCAATTGGTTGATGGTGTTGGTGTATTCAGTCCAAAGCTGACCCAATTAAAAGAACTCAAAGCCGGTGAGGTGGGTTTTGTTGTTGCCGGTATTAAGGAGATTCTCGGAGCTCCGGTGGGCGATACCATTACCCATGCTTCAACTCCTGATGTAGAAGCCCTTGCCGGTTTCCAAAAAATCAAACCGCAAGTCTATGCGGGTATGTTCCCTATCAGTTCAGATGACTTTGAAGATTTCCGCGAAGCTCTCGCCAAACTGACCCTCAATGATGCCTCCTTATTCTACGAACCCGAAAGTTCAGATGCGTTGGGCTTTGGTTTCCGTGTCGGATTCCTCGGCATGTTGCACATGGAGATTATTCAGGAGCGCTTGGAGCGCGAATACGATCTGGATTTGATCACTACTGCACCCACTGTGGTTTATGAAGTGGTCAAACGTGGCGGTGAGGTTATCTTTGTTGATAACCCATCCAAATTACCCGACCCTGGCTCCATTGAAGAAATGCGTGAGCCGATTGTGGAGGCCAATATTCTGGTGCCGCAGGAGCATTTGGGTAACGTGATTACTCTCTGTATTGAAAAGCGTGGCGTGCAAAAAGATTTGCAGTTCACTGGTTCTCAAGTGCGTGTGCGTTATGAGTTGCCTATGAATGAAGTGGTGACGGATTTCTTTGACCGGTTAAAGTCCGTTAGTCGCGGCTATGCTTCATTGGATTACAGCTTTGTTCGTTTTCAGGCCGCTAATTTGGTGCGTCTGGATGTGCTGATTAACAGCGAAAAAGTCGATGCATTGGCCATTATCGTGCACCGCGATAAAGCGCATAAAATGGGCCATTCGTTGACCGAAAAAATGAAAGAGCTAATTCCTCGCCAAATGTACGATGTGGCAATTCAAGCGGCCATTGGTGGCCAAATCGTCGCACGTTCAACTGTAAAAGCCTTGCGTAAAGATGTAACGGCCAAATGTTATGGTGGCGATGCAACCCGTAAGAAAAAGCTGCTGGAAAAGCAAAAAGCGGGTAAAAAGCGCATGAAGCAAGTGGGCAGTGTTGAGATCCCACAAGCGGCTTTCTTCGCGGTACTGAAAATCGATAGTTAAGAAAACATATCGCTAATAAATTGCTGACCAATAACCACTAAGGAAACTCGATGAGCAGTATTAACCTTCCTCTGATTCTCACGCTCGCGGTATTGATTACTGGCTTGGTGTGGTTGTTTGATGCATTGATATGGTCGCGTCCGCGCAAAGCCAAAGTGGCTGCGGTGGAAAAGCAATTTTCTGGTATGGCACTGGAAACCGAACAGCAAAAAAATGCGTTTGAAGAAGCCAAAGCGGTGGCTGCTAAAGAGCCGATATTGGTTGAGTATGCAAAATCGTTTTTTCCAGTGCTGTTTATCGTTTTCTTTTTGCGTTCGTTTTTGGTTGAGCCGTTTCAAATTCCATCGGGCTCTATGATTCCAACCTTGGAAATTGGTGATTTTATTCTGGTGAATAAATTTGCTTACGGTGTTCGCGCTCCCGTGCTCAATCACACAATCATTCCCACTGGCAAACCCGAGCGCGGTGATGTGATGGTGTTTTTCCCACCTCATGCCCCGGAAACCTATTACATCAAGCGTGTAATTGGTTTACCTGGCGACCATATTTCCTACAATAATCATGTGCTGACTATTAATGGCAAGGTTATTGAGGAAAAGCTCATTGCTGAATTGCCCGCAGGTTCACCTTACCTTCGGTTAGTGCATGAAACTATTGATGGTAAGGAATTTACCGCGCACAAAAATATCCATCCCGGCCAGTTAAGTGTCCGTGGTGCTTGGGTTGTACCCGAAGGTCACTATTTTATGATGGGTGACAATCGCGATAGCAGTTACGATAGCCGTGGTTGGGACGATCCTTATGTGCCTGAAGATAAGATTGTGGGTAAGGCGTTTGCAGTCTGGATGCACTGGGAGAAGTTTTTGAGCATCCCTTCTTTTGATCATGTTGGCGTTATTAAATAAGTGCCTGTGCTAAGTTGAATACCAGTTTTCCTCTTACTTCGGAGTCAAATGCAATGAACGCTAACAATCTTAAATCGATCAAACATCAGCGCGGCATGGGCATGTTGCAATGGGCATTAGTGATTGCAATTGCCGGTTTTTTTATGTTGTTCGCCTTTAAGGTTGTTCCGCTTTACGCCGAGAATCGCTATGTCGAATCGGCTTTGCGCTCTCTGGAAAATGGCGGTGAAAAATTGGAGCAGATGACTGATGCCGAAATCACCAAGAAGCTGAATAACTTTTACATGATCAACAATGTACGCAGTGAAGGGCCGACTAAAAATATCAAGATTGAGCGCGAAAGTGAAAAAGCACTGGTTACTGTTGATTACGAAACTCGCGTACCTTTTTTCTGGAATATTGATTTAGTGTTAGATTTTCAAAATCATCTCGACAGCACGCGCCCAGGGCAATGCTGCAAACCACCTGCAATCGTAAAATCCAAGTAATTCGTGTTAACACTTAAATACCAACGCCTTGAACAACGTCTTGGCTATCATTTTGAAGATCAACGCCAGCTACAGCTGGCGTTAACCCATCGCAGCCATGGCGCTACTAATAATGAGCGCCTTGAATTTCTCGGCGACTCTATTTTAAATTTTATTGTTGGTGAGACCCTGTTCAAACGTTTTCCCGAAGCGCGTGAAGGTCAGTTGAGTCGCCTGCGTTCGCAGATGGTAAAAGGTGATACCCTCGCTGAACTCGCGCGTGAATTTGAATTGGGTGAATGCCTCGTGCTGGGTGAAGGCGAGATGAAGTCGGGCGGCAACACCCGCGATTCGATTTTAGCGGACAGTGTTGAGGCCATTATCGGCGCTATTTATTTGGCCAGTGGTTTGGATATTTGTCGCGAACGCGTGCTTACCTGGTTTGCCCCGCGTCTAAATGAATTGGGCTTTGATACCAGCGCCAAAGATTCCAAATCACGTTTGCAAGAATATATGCAGGCGCAGCGTCAAGCGCTTCCCGAATATGTTGTGGTAGCCGTTGGTGGTGAAGGCCATGCGCAAGTATTTACCATTGAGTGCCGCGTTGCGTTAACCAAACAGCCTACCACTGCAACTGCCTCAAACCGTCGTGAAGCAGAAAAGCAAGCCGCTACATTAATGCTGGCGCAGTTAAAAATCGATTGATATTGTTAAGCGCTAAAGCTTATTAATAGTTCGCCCTCACATTCCTATTCTCTCTTCCAGTATTTTTTATGACTTTTGAAACAGATACAGACCAGTCCGAAACCACCGGCAGTCGCTGCGGTTATGTCGCTATTGTTGGTCGCCCCAACGTGGGTAAATCAACTCTGCTTAATCATATCCTCGGGCAAAAAATCAGCATCACCTCTCGTAAACCACAAACAACACGCAATACTGTCGTTGGCATTAAAACCGAAGGCGATGTACAAATAATTTTTGTTGATACTCCCGGCATGCACCTCGGGCAACAAAAAGCGATTAACCGCTATATGAATCGCGCGGCTAATACAGCCATGAAAGATGTCGATGTTGTGGTGTTTGTGGTGGATCGTTTTATCTGGACTGAAGAAGATGAAGCCGTTGCAGAAAAGCTGGAGCATGTGAAATGCCCGATTATTCTGGCGGTGAATAAAGTTGATCAAATTGAAGATAAAGAAACACTGTTGCCACATCTACAGCAACTTTCAGAAAAATTTTCGTTAGCCGAAATTGTGCCTTTGTCGGCGTTGCGTAATACCAATCTGGATCGTTTGGAGCAGCTTATCACTGAGAGATTGCCGCAAGGTATTCACATGTATCCGGAAGACCAGATTACCGATCGTAGCTCGCGTTTTATGGCTGCTGAAATTGTGCGTGAAAAAATCACTCGCCAATTGGGTGATGAATTGCCTTACGAGATGGCAGTAGAAATCGAGGAATTTAAGCAGGAGGGTAACTTGCTTAATATCTCGGCATTAATTTTAGTAGAGCGCGATGGACAGAAAAAAATCCTGATCGGCGATAAAGGCGAGCGCATTAAATTGATTGGTACTCAGGCGCGCATGGATATGGAAAAATTATTCGAAATGAAAATCATGCTCAAGCTGTGGGTGAAAGTAAAATCCGGTTGGTCCGATGACGAGCGTGCCTTGCGCAGTCTCGGTTACAACGAGTTTTAATCCACCGCTATGCGTGTTGATCTCCAGCCCGCTTATATCCTTCACACCCGTCCTTATCGCGACACCAGTTTACTGATTGATTTTCTCACGCCCGATTTCGGGCGTGTCACTGCGGTTGCACGTGGTGTACGCAAAAACAAAACCCCCAAGCGCCAATTATTAAATCCGTTTAGTCGTTTGCTGGTTTGTTGGCAGGGCAAAACCGACATGAAACTGCTTACCAGTTTTGAATCCGATAATCATTTTCTCACGCTTACCGCCAATCATTTGTATTCCGGTTTTTATCTCAATGAATTACTCGTGCGACTTTTGCCGGAAATGGATCGGCATAACGGGTTGTATTTCGCTTATGAGCAAAGTTTGGACGCATTGCGTAATGGCGATGATATTGAACCGCTATTGCGTGAATTCGAATTTCGTTTATTAACCGAGTTGGGCTATGGTTTGGATTTTAGTTCAGATGCGCGCAACGATTGTGCAATACATCCGCAGGGGTTTTACGAGTGTCATGTGCAGGAGGGATTTTTTAGTGCGGCACCCGATATTCCGGAACATTTTTTATTAAAAGGAGAATGGCTATTGGCGATAGCAGCGGGAGATTATTCTGATGCGGCAACACGTCTCGCAGCAAAGCAGCTATCCCGCCGACTGTTAAAGCCTTTGCTAGGCAATCGCCCGCTGAATAGTCGCCAGTTATTTATTCCTGCAAAGCAGGATTAATGTCAGCAATTAATTGATCATGCGTCCGTTTTTTCCAAGCCAAACAGGGGATCTATTTCTTTATTGCGACCCCATTTAATTAAATCATCCAGTGCGTGATTGAGTGCGGGCATCGCATCACGCGCCTGATCGTATTGTTTGCTTTGAAAGAGTTTGTCGAGCAGGCCGCTAATATGTTTTAAGCGGGGCACGCCGCAATAACAACTGCTGCCGTAAAGGCGATGAATTAACTCGCCCACCTCTTCAAAAGATTCACTCGCCAAGGCGACATTGATTTGCTGCTTTTCACTTTCCAATCCGCTAAGCAGCATGCTGAGCATATCGCGCGCGAGCGCAGGTTTATTGTTGGCCAGTTTTAAACAGAGCGGAATATCAACGGAGCCAGTCAGATCTTGTGTGGGTAACCGTTCGCGCGCATTGGCGTTGAGTGGTGGCTCTTCAACCTGAATAACGACTTCTTTTTTACCGGATAAACTCGCCCAGCGATTAATAATATGCGCCAGTTGTGCTTCACTCACTGGTTTGCTAATGCAGTCATCCATACCGGCAATTAATAATTCGGCTTTTTGTTCGGTGATAGTGTGTGCAGTAAGCGCAATAATCGGTGTGCGGCGCTTGCCTTGCTCCAATGTACGGATATGGCGTGTTGCCTCCATGCCGTCCATTCCCGGCATTTGGATATCCATAAAAATCACGTCGAACGCATTATCATTACAGGCTTCGATAGCTTGTTTACCATTGCTGGCTTGCACTACCTGAGTATTTAATCCACGCAATAACTCGGAGGCGAGTTGCAGATTGGCAAGATTGTCATCGACCAGTAAAACCGACACACTGGGGCGCAGCGCTTCTTCTTCATCTTGTTCGCGCATATCTTTGATATGCAAATCCAATTGCCGCCCCAGTGTTTGCAATAGGGATTCATAAGCGATCGGTTTGTTAATAAATAAGACTTGCGATTTTTCTGAGTGCGCGCGAAATAAACGCTGATGTGCGGGAGTGCAGCAGGCAATTAGCGTGCAATTAAATTCGACATTCAATTGCTCTGCAAGATTATTAAGCAGTACCGGAGGAATTTTTCGCTCATTGGGCGCGATATCTAAAATTAATAAATCAAAACTATTATTGTTGTTGCGCGCGCTGCGCAAAATGGGAAAACAATCGTGTATGGCAGGAATGCTTTGCGTGTTGCCATTCCACTCACGTAATAAATTATCAATTTGTTTTATCGATGCAGGATTTTCACCGCAGAGCAAAATACGATATTCACTCAGGTTGGCTAATTGGCTCACCGAAGGCTGGCGTTTATCGATACCCAACCGAGCCGTAAACCAAAATGTGGAGCCTAGCTCGGGCTCGCTCACCACACCAATTTCTCCGTGCATCCGCTCGACCAAGCCTTTACAAATTGCCAAGCCTAGACCAGTACCTTCATGTTCGCGTGTGCTAGATGAATCAGCTTGATTAAATGGGCTAAAAAGTTGTTCTTGTTCTTCGCGGCTCAACCCTATGCCTTCATCGCTTACGCACACTTTAAGTGTAATTTGTGTTTCCTGTCGCTGCAAAATACTGACATCAATCAGTATGTTGCCTCTGGTGCTGTATTTGATGGAATTACTCACCAAATTAGAAAGCACCTGCTTAAAACGCAGTGCATCGCCCAATAGATTTTTGGGTATGCATGGTTCGATATAATTAATTAGCTCCAGATTTTTTTCATGAGCGTCGGGCGCAAGGATATGCAGAACTTCATCAATGCAACCACGGATAGGTACAGGCGCATAATCCAGGGTGAGTTTGCCCGATTCGATTTTGGAAAAATCGAGAATTCCGTTGATCACAGTGAGCAGGTTTTGCGCTGAGTCGCGAATCGTTTCCAAATACTCGCGCTGTTGTTCATTTAATTCCGTTTTCAGTGCGAGATTGATAAAGCCAAGAATACCGTTCAGTGGTGTACGAATTTCATGGCTGGTATTGGCGAGAAATTCAGATTTTACGCGGCTGGCTTCCAGCGCTTCTTTGCGCGCTAAATCCAATTCTACGTTTTGAATTTCAATGGTTTCCAATGTTTCGCGTAAATCTTCAATGGCATGGTCAATATGTGATTGCATATCGGCCTGCGCTGCTTCCATGTAATCCGCCATCGTATTAATTGATTCAGCCAAACCAAAAAATTCACTCGAGTTTTGCTGCTTTACGCGCTCGCTCAAACGGCCTCGTGCAAGGGCATGGACAATATTTTTAATGTGATCGAGCGGGTCGGTAATGCGGTAGTAAAGCGAAATAGCAAAATAAGCGCCGATAATTAAACACAGCAATGTAAGCGCGATAGTCAGCACTATGGCCTCGTAGCGCACTACGGCGTAAGGCGATGCCATCAATTCCAATTCTACCCAGCCGATGGGATTTTTATTGTCAATATTCACCAGCGGATGGGCGAAGCGTATGGTGCGATTAGTTGCGCGCTGTAAGGGCGCTTGCATGTTGGGCTCACCGGCTACATCGGTTGGCATAAATTGTGGGCCGCTGTGAAAACGTGTGTCGCTATCGATGTAGTAGGCGTGCACGGCGCGGATATAGGGTTCTTCAAGGGACGCATCGAGAATGTATTGCGCCAGCTCGCGATTATTTTCCAGCAGAGGTTTGTGTAACAGGTGCGCCGTTTTTTGCGCGAGCATATTGCCGCGCAGATCGATAAATTTATTAATTTGCGAAATGCATAAATAGGTAAGGCTCACCGCAATCAGGATGATGATGCTGATCGAAGGAATAAAAATGAGGCGCCAGACATCGGATTTAATGCTACTGCGTTTGTTTTTCATGGCTATTTGTCTTTTATGGCTATTGGTCTTTACGGATTACTGGCCTTATTCATGAGCAGTTACGCAAGCAAGGTTGGTGAGTTTTGCTATCGGGTGTTCGCAGGGTGAGTGATCACAGGTAGAATAGCCGCCCCACGCGCGCCAGCGCAACCGCAACCGGCTATTTACCCGAACGAGCAGCACAGAGGTCAGTATGGATTTTCCCACCATTGAAGCATTTGTCGGCAATACGCCTTTGGTTCGCTTGCAGCGTTTGCCTGGAGCAACAACGAATCAGATATTGGTGAAACTTGAAGGGAATAATCCGGCCGGTTCAGTGAAGGATCGCCCCGCGTTATCGATGATTAGCCGTGCAGAATTACGTGGTGATATTCAACCCGGTGACACCCTGATTGAAGCTACTAGCGGCAACACTGGCATTGCTCTGGCAATGGTGGCGGCGATCAAAGGCTACCGCATGATTTTGATCATGCCCGACAACTCAACTGCCGAGCGTAAAGCATCAATGGTGGCTTATGGCGCTGAGCTGATTTTAGTAAGCAAAGAGGCGGGCATGGAAGGCGCGCGCGATTTAGCGCTGCAGATGCAAGCGGACGGCAAGGGCAAAGTGCTGGATCAATTCGGTAATAGCGATAATCCACTCGCGCATTACACCACTACCGGCCCAGAGCTATGGCAGCAGACGGGCGGCACTATTACCCACTTTGTCAGCTCCATGGGCACCACCGGCACCATCATGGGCACCTCGCGCTATTTAAAAGAAAAAAATCAGGCAATTCAGATTATCGGTTTGCAGCCCTCGGAAGGCGCGCAAATTCCCGGTATTCGCCGCTGGCCTGAAGCTTATCTACCAAAAATTTATGAGCGCGACCGTGTTGATGGCATTGTGAGTATGCCGCAACAACTCGCTGAAAATACAATGCGTGATCTTGCGCGCAAAGAAGGAATTTTCTGCGGTGTCTCATCGGGCGGCGCAGTAGCTGCGGCACTGGAATTAAGCCAGCAGGTAGAAAACGCTGTGATAGTGGCGATTATTTGTGATCGCGGTGACCGATATTTGTCATCGGGTTTATTTAACAGTTAAGCCTGTATATCTCTTTATTATTTGTTGTAGCCCAGCGCAAATTTATTTTATCTCCATCCGGAATTATTCATGTCTTCTAAAAGCGGTAAACCTGGTGGTAAAAAGCCGGGCGGTAAAACTTCACTTCTTGGACAAAAGCCGCGCCCTAAAAAAGCCGATGGCAGAGTCTACGTGCGCGATGATGCACCGCGCCGTAATCACGCGCGTGTTGAAGAAAAACAATTGCCACAAACGAATAAACGGCTCGGCGAATTTATCATCGATCGCCTGAGTCACGACGGTCGGGGTGTGGCGAGTCTGGAAGGTAAAACACTTTTTATTGACGGTGCGCTGGTGGGCGAAAAAGTTACCGCGCGCTTGGTAGAGGATCACGCACGTTTTATCGATGCGCGTGTGGATCAAATTATTGAGCCATCGCCAGAGCGTGTTACGCCGCCTTGCGAATATTTCGCTAGTTGCGGCGGTTGCCAATTGCAATACATGCAACCAGCGGCGCAAGTGGCGATGAAACAACAGGCGCTGCTGGAACAGTTGCAGCGCTGGGGCGGTGTTGTGCCCAAGCATATATTGCCGGCGATTAGCTTGAGCGATACCGGTTATCGCAGCCGCGCGCGGTTGGGTGTGTGGTATGAAGCCGATGGCAGCGTGTCGCTCGGGTTTCGTCAGCGCTACAGTAATGACATCACCCCAATCAAACGCTGTTTGGTATTGGTGCCCGAGTTGAATGCCTTGCTTGCACCTTTGCAACTTTGGTTGACCGAGCTGCGCGCGGCGAAAGCGGTCACTCACGTTGAGCTAGTCAAAGGGCAAGACGCGATTGCGATTATTTTGCGACATACTAAAAAGCTGGCTGAGGCAGATGTGGCCGCGCTGGCGCACTTGGCAGAAACGCAACAATGTGCGATCTGGCTGGAGCCGAATGGCAACAATGGTTTGACCGATTTGGCTGGTCAGCCGTGTGACCCGCGTTTGGGCTATCACCTTGAGTCGCTCGATCTCGCCTTCCATCCGCAAGATTTCACCCAGGTCAATCCGCAGGTGAACCAGCAGATGGTCGCGCAAGCTATTGAGTTATTGGCATTAAAGCCAACAGACCGGGTACTGGATTTGTTTTGTGGTATTGGCAACTTCACCCTGCCTATTGCGCAGCAGTGCGCTGAGGTAATCGGTATTGAAGCGGTTGAATCCATGGTGCTGCGTGGTCGTGAAAATGCCGAGCGGTTGAACATCAGCAACGCTAAATTTATTGCCGCCAATTTGGCCGATATGACCCATACTCAATTGCAACGTTTGGGTGGCGCTACAAAAGAACAAGGAATAGCCGCCGTGTTGCTCGATCCGCCCCGCGATGGTGCAAAAGATATTATCGCCAGTATCCAGCGCTGGGTTACCGGCAAACAATTGTCGCCCAAGCGTATTGTCTACGTGAGCTGTAACCCGGCGACCTTGGCGCGTGATTCTGCATTGTTGGCGGAAGCGGGCTATCGGTTAGATACGCTGGGTGTGCTGGATATGTTCCCGCACACCAGTCACGTTGAATCCATGGCGCTGTTTTTGCCTGCAAGATGACACCTTGGATAAACATCCGATTTTGGGCCTGATGACTGGCGGACTTAATTGCGCCGCTGGTGAATAATAATGAAGCCCCTTTTTTAGAAGTAACGCGTATGGTTAAAGTCAGAGCAGATCATCCCATTGCGGCCGATGGTCAAGTTGATATAGATGCCTGGATTGATCGCCTCAATCAAGGTTATTCCCAGTCGGAAACCAGCCGTGCGGAGTTGCGTCGTGCTGCGCAAGTCACGTTGGCGCTGGTTGATGTTCACGCCGATGATGATCACAACTGGGGCGAAGATTTTTCCTGCTTTCGTATCGGTTTGGAAATGGCCGAGATTCTGGCGGATTTACAACTGGATCAAGATGCCTTGGTCGCCGCCATCCTCTACCGCGCTGTACGCGAACAAAAACTTAGCCTGATCGATGTGCAGGCCCAGTTTGGCGATACCGTCAGCAAACTGGTTAAAGGTGTGCTGCGCATGGCGGCCATCAGCTACCAGCGCAATGAACATGAAGACCGCGTGCTCGGCTCACAAGCTGCTGAGCAGGCAGAAAAAATCCGCAAGATGTTGGTGTCCATGGTGGATGACGTGCGCGTCGCCCTGATTAAACTGGCTGAGCGCACCTGCGCCATCCGCGCGGTAAAAAATGTTGAACCCGACCGCCGCCGCCAGGTGTCGCGCGAAGTCGCCGATATTTACGCGCCGCTCGCTCATCGCCTCGGCATTGGCCATATCAAATGGGAACTGGAGGATTTGTCTTTCCGCTTCCTACAACCCGACGATTACAAACGCATCGCCAAATTGCTCGATGAGCGCCGTTTAGCGCGGCAGGAATACATCGATAACCTGCTTAACCGTATTCGCAGCGAGTTAAAGAAAGCCGGGATAGAAGGTGCTGTCGGTGGGCGCGCTAAACACATCTACAGCATTTGGCGCAAAATGCAGCGCAAAGGGATTCCCTTTTCGCAGGTGTACGATATTCGCGCGGTGCGAATCCTCGTGCCCAATGTGCGCGATTGTTACGCGGTGCTCGGGATTGTGCACAGCCTCTGGCGCAATATCCCCCACGAATTCGACGACTACATCGCTTCGCCTAAAGAGAACGGCTATCGCTCATTACATACCGCGGTTTGGGGACCGGAAAACAAGGTGCTGGAAATCCAGATTCGCACCCAGGAAATGCACGAAGAATCGGAGTTGGGCGTGTGTGCTCACTGGCGCTATAAGGGCACCGATACCAAGGCAACGCAAGACGGCTACGAGCAGAAAATCGCTTGGTTACGCCAAGTTCTCGAATGGCATGAAGAGTTGGGTGGCGATTCCGAACACCTGCAAGATGACTTGCGCTCAGTCAATCAGGATCGTATCTACGTATTTACGCCTGAAGGCCATGTAGTGGATTTGCCGCGAACCGCGACTCCGCTCGATTTCGCCTATAAAATCCACACCGATGTCGGTCATCGCTGCCGTGGCGCCAAGGTCAATAATCGCATAGTGCCGCTCAACTACCAGCTGACCAATGCTGATCAGGTGGAAATTCTCACCGGCAAAATGGAATCTCCCAGCCGCGACTGGCTGAATGCTGCACTCGGTTATGTAAACACACCGCGTGCGCGTGCAAAAATCCAGCATTGGTACAAACAGCAAGCGCGCGATAAAAATATCGCCGAAGGGCAGGCGTTACTCGATCGTGAATTCAAACGTCTCGCGTTGCTGGATCTGGATTTTGAAGAGCTGGCGAAAAAGCTGCGTTTCAATAATCTCGATGATCTCTACGCCGCCGTCGGCGCGAGCGATATTGGCGTCGGGCAAGTATTAAATGCCGCACAAAAACAATTGGATGATGCCGATCCGCAGCAGCCACTAATTCCGTTCAAAGTAAAATCGCCACGGCAGAAAGCCGATTCGGATTTTTACATCGAAGGTGTGGGTAACTTGCTCACCCAAATCGCTAACTGTTGCAGCCCGGTGCCGGGCGATGCGATCACCGGTTACATCACGCTCGGCAAAGGTGTTTCTATTCACCGTCAGGATTGCTCCAATATTTTGCAACTGCAAACCGACGAACCCCAGCGCATTATTAAAGTGGAGTGGGGCGATACACCGCAGAGTTTCTACTCAGTGGATGTAGTCATCGAAGCCTATGACCGTTACGGTTTGCTCAAAGATATTACGACGCTACTCGATACCGAGCGCATCAATATTGTCGCCATGCAAACACTATCGGATAAACGCAAAAACACCGTGGATATGTTGGTGACGGTGGAGATTCGTAGTTTCGACGAGTTGAGCCGCATCCTCACCAAACTTAACCAGTTGCCGAATATCGCCTCAGCGCGGCGCAAACACTAATTGCTGGATCTGCCTGTGACTCAATACACTATCGACGATTTACTCTATTTGATGGCGCGCTTGCGCGATCCGGAATCCGGTTGTCCCTGGGATCTCACGCAGGATTACGCCAGCATCGCGCCGTCAACCTTGGAAGAAGCCTACGAGGTTGTCGATGCGATTGAGAAACAGGATTTTGTTCATCTCAAAGAAGAGTTGGGCGATTTATTATTTCAGGTGATTTTTTACAGCCAGCTCGGCAAAGAAGAACACCGGTTTGAATTTGCCGGTGTGGTATCGGATCTGGTCGCCAAACTCATTCGTCGCCACCCACATGTATTTCCCGATGGTACCTTGCACAGCCGCATAGAAAATCGCCACACCTTGCCTGCCGATGTCAAAGCCCGGTGGGAGGCAATCAAACAACAAGAGCGCGCGGAAAAAGGCGCGAATGGAATACTCGCCGATGTACCGCTGAATTTGCCGTCGTTGAGCCGCGCGGCCAAATTGCAAAAACGCGCTGCGAGCGTGGGGTTTGATTGGGATGATGTATCTGGCCCCATTGCTAAAGTGCGCGAAGAGTTGCTTGAAGTAGAAGCTGAGTTGGAATCGGGCGATGAGGCTGCACTTGCGGAAGAGTTGGGTGATTTATTATTTGCGGTAGTGAATATCGCGCGCTACCAAAAAATCGACCCGGAGCAGGCGTTGCGTCTAGCCAACTCAAAATTTGAGCGGCGCTTTCAGTTTATCGAGACCAATAGCCCAACACCTTTGGCAGAAACCTCTATCGATGAAATGAATCGCCTCTGGGATAAAGCCAAACTCGAATCATTTGGAAATCAATACTAAGTCTACTTTTTATTTATTGTTATATAAGATTGATTTTGTTAGGTGGCACTTAAATCTTATTTAAGGTATAAGAATCCGGTGTCTTGATAGCTTTTTGTTACGTGTGACCGGTTTCAAAAGCAGATATGATTCATCGGTAGTTAAGTCATAAGCCCCCCATGTTGTAACAATAAAAACACAAAAAAAGTGAGGTTCCTTTGGATCGGCGCGAAGTAAGGCCGGGCTATGTGGATAAGAAGCTAAGCACTATCAAAATCCACATTTCTGAGCTAAAAGTAGGCATGTTTGTCTCCAAGCTGGATCGCGACTGGCAGGAAACCCCATTTCTGATGCAGGGTTTTGTGGTTGAAAGCCTTGATGATATAGACGCTGTTGCGCAGTATTCCCAACATATCTGGATTGACGCCGTGCGCGAGCAGTGGATTCCCCCTGAAGAGCGCGGCCTATCTGGTTCAGCAATCCCCAAAGCAAAATCCTACATCAACAAAATTGATACCCAAAAAGAGCACCAGGCGGCGCTAAATGTGTTTCGCGAAGCGAAGCAACTCACCAAAACCCTGCTTGATGATGTGCGCTTGGGTGGCGTAGTGAATACCGAGCAAGCAAAAGCAACAGTCAAAGATTGTGTGAGCAGTATTTTGCGCAATGCCGATGCACTTATCTGGATGTCGCGTATGCGCAATGAGGATGAGTACACCGCTGAGCATTGTTTAAATGTTTGTATTCTGGCCATTGCGTTTGGCCGTCATTTGGGGATGGAAGAGGCAGAGTTAGAAAAATTAGGCCTCTGCGGCTTATTACACGATGTGGGCAAAATGCGTGTGCCGCATGTGATCCTTAATAAGCGTGAAGAATTGACCGATAAAGAATTCAATATCATCAAAGCGCACACTGTGCACGGCCGCAATCTTCTGATGAACTCCCCCGGCGTACCTAATTCCACGGTGGATGTCGCCTATAGCCATCATGAGCGTATTGACGGTACAGGTTATCCGCGTAAGTTAAAGGCGGCAGGTATTTCTGATTTCGCTCGTATCATCGGCATTGTTGATGCCTATGATGCAATGACGGGTGATCGCTGCTACTCGCGCGCTATTCCCAGTACTGACGCACTCAAGCGCATCTTTGAAGATCGCGGCACCCATTTTGATGAGCGGTTGGCGCTGGAATTTATCAAGTGCGTGGGGTTGTATCCCCCTGGAAGTATCGTGGAATTGGTAAATGGTTTGGTTGGCATAGTGTTCGAGTCCAATCACCGTTATCGCCATCTGCCAAAAATTATTGTGGTAAAAGATTTAAATATGCCACTCGAAAAAGAACAGATTATTAATTTGAATGAAGTCGAGCAAAAAATCCTGGATAAGGGCTTTTTAATCAGACGCGCGCTTTGCGACGGTAGTTACGGAATTCGTATTCGGGATTACCGTGAGAAAGGCCTGGCATTTACTTACTGCTAGCTTTTCCACAATGGAAATGAATAAGGCGCTCTTCGGGGCGCCTTATTTTTTTGTGGTGAATTTGATGGTTAATCAGGGGCAACAACTTTTCTGGATTTGGGTTTTTGAATCACCAAGGTTTTAACTGCAGGTTTTGATGGTTGCGTCGGTTTGGTTAAACCTTGCGCTGACTGTTTATTCTGGTATGTACTTTTGGTTTTGTTTAAGCCTGTTCTGTTGGGCTTGGCTTTGTTCGGATCTGAAACGTTTGTCCCTGCTATTCTTGCAGTTGGCTTGTTTTTAAAATTGTTATTCCGTGCACGCGCTCCGCTATTCGCTGCTGTGGCGGTTGATTTGGGTGATTGCACAGTCTCGGTTTTGTATTTTCCCTGTTCAATACCTTCCAATGTCCAATCGCCAATTTTTACCCGCACCAAGCGCAGAGTAGGATGGCCTACCGCCGCAGTCATTCTACGTACTTGTCGATTGCGCCCCTCAGTAATCACCAACTCCAACCATTGGGTGGGAATATTGACGCGTGTGCGAATAGGTGGCACTCGTTCCCAAAGATTGGGAGTGGGGATCAACCGCACTTCTGCCGGTTGTGTCATTCCATCATTGAGCTCTACGCCTTGGCGTAATTTGGTTAAGGCATAGCTATTAGGTGCGCCTTCAACCTGCACCCAATAAGTTTTTGGCTGTTTGTGCGCTGGGTGGGCGATGTGGTGTTGTAAGTCGCCGTCATCTGTCAGCAACAATAATCCCTCAGAGTCATAATCCAGTCGCCCTGCGGGATAGACATTCGGCAATTTTATATATTGCGCCAAAGTAGGGCGATTATCGCCATCAGTGAACTGCGATAAAACACCGAAGGGTTTATTAAAAAAAACTAACGTTGCCATGATTCATTTGTCGTGATGTTAAGAGAGTAACGCGGCGGTATGGGTGTATCGCGAATGCCAAAAGTTTACAGCACTGTTATACTGCGCGCTCTTTTCCCGGCCTGTTATGGCCAATATTTTCTTGTGCGAGGGTGCCGTGTCGGCGTTTTCCGTCGGCGGGTTTCCTTGGTTCTAGCCGCCTGTATTAACGGAGTAAACGTAAAAAATGACTGATTCCAAAATTATCTACACCCAAACTGACGAAGCGCCCGCGCTGGCCACTTACTCCTTACTCCCCATCGTTCAATCCTTTACCAAATCCTCCGGCATCGCCATCGAAACCCGCGATATTTCACTCTCTGGCCGTATTATCGCCGCTTTCCCCGATGCCCTGACTAAAGAACAATTTATCGGCGATCACCTCGCTGAACTGGGCAAATTGGCGACTACCCCAGAAGCCAACATTATCAAGCTACCCAATATCAGCGCCTCTGTTCCGCAATTGAAAGCGGCGATTAAAGAGTTGCAATCACAAGGCTTCAAACTGCCGGACTATCCAGAAAACCCGACTAACGATGCTGAAAAAGACGCAAAAGCGCGCTACGACAAAATCAAAGGTTCTGCAGTAAACCCGGTTCTACGTGAAGGTAACTCGGATCGTCGTGCTCCTCTATCAGTAAAAAATTACGCGCGTAAAAACCCGCACAAAATGGGCGCTTGGGCTGCTGATTCCAAATCTCACGTTTCTCATATGAGCGGCGGTGATTTCTACGGCAGTGAAAAATCAGCTCTGATTGCTGATGCGGGCACTGTAAAAATCGAATTTGTTGGCAAAGACGGCAGCACCAAGGTATTGAAAGAATCGGTAAAAGTGCTGGCTGGTGAAATCATCGATGCATCAGTACTGAGCAAAAAAGCGCTGCGCATATTTATCGCCGAGCAAATTGAAGATGCGAAGAACAAAGGTGTGTTGCTGTCTGTACATTTGAAAGCCACCATGATGAAAGTGTCTGACCCGATTATCTTCGGTCACTTTGTATCAGTGTTTTATGCTCCAGTATTGGAAAAACACGCTGCCGTATTGAGCGAGCTGGCAGTCGATCTGAACAACGGTCTCGGTGACCTTTACGCCAAAATCAAATCCTTGCCTGCTGAAAAACAAGCGGAAATTGAGGGCGATATCAAAGCGCTTTATGCAACCCGTCCTGAATTGGCGATGGTGAATTCCGACAAGGGCATCACCAACCTGCATGTGCCAAGCGATGTGATCGTGGATGCTTCTATGCCCGCGATGATTCGCGATTCAGGCAAAATGTGGAATACCGCAGGCAAGCTGCAAGACACCAAAGCCTGCATCCCTGATCGTTGCTATGCCGGCATTTACCAAGTTGTTATCGACGATTGCAAAAAGCACGGTGCATTCAATCCGACCACCATGGGTAGTGTGCCTAACGTCGGTTTGATGGCACAAGCGGCAGAAGAATACGGCTCACACGACAAAACTTTCCAAATCGCTGCTGACGGTGTTGTACGTGTAGTGGATGCGGCTGGCAAAGTATTGATCGAACAAGCAGTAGAGCAAGGCGATATTTTCCGCGCTTGCCAAGTAAAAGATGCACCAATTCAGGATTGGGTGAAGCTGGCGGTTAATCGTGCCCGTGCATCATCAACTCCAGCGGTGTTCTGGTTGGATCCAAAACGTGCTCACGATGCCCAGTTGATCACCAAGGTAAATAACTACCTGAAAGATCACGATACCGCTGGTCTTGAGATTTACATCAAGACTCCGGAAGAGGCGATCCAGTACTCGCTTGACCGCATCCGTGCAGGTAAAGACACAATTTCTGTGACCGGTAACGTACTGCGCGATTACCTCACCGACTTGTTCCCCATCATGGAGCTGGGTACTTCTGCAAAAATGCTGTCGATTGTTCCTTTGATGAACGGTGGTGGTTTGTTTGAGACAGGCGCGGGCGGTTCTGCTCCCAAACACGTTCAACAATTTGTTGAAGAAGGTCACTTGCGTTGGGATTCGCTGGGTGAATTCCTGGCGTTGGCGGAATCACTGGATCACTTTGGCAATATCACGCACAACGCTAAAGCCAAAGTATTCGCCAAGACTCTGGATCAAGCCAACGGTAAGTTTCTGGACGAGAACAAGTCCCCTGGTCGTGCTGCGGGCGAACTGGATAACCGTGGTAGCCACTTCTACCTGGCGCTCTACTGGGCACAAGCTCTGGCGGCACAGACCGACGATGTAACCTTGCAGGCGCAATTTGCCCCGGTTGCCAAAACCTTGATCGAAAATGAAGCCAAAATTGTTGATGAGCTTAAAGCCGCATCAGGTAAGCCGGTCGATTTGGGTGGTTATTACCGTCCAGATGTTGCCAAAGCATCTGCTGCTCTGCGCCCAAGCGCTACCTTTAACGCGGTGTTGGCAAGCTTGAACTAAGTTTTCCAAATTTCAGAAAACGGCAGAAGCACAAAAAGCCCCCTGTAGTAATACAGGGGGCTTTTTATTGGAAATTTCGATCTGCCTGAACTTAGGCGGGAACCGCGTTCGTTCGGCTGATAGGTTGTATTGCTATCTCACTGGCTGGCGCGGTGATATTGATGGCATGCAGCCCTTTATCACCCTTGGTGACATCAAACGTCACCGGTTGACCAGCTTTGAGGGTTTTGTACCCTTCCATTGTGATAGCGGAATAGTGCGCAAACAGGTCTTCACCACCTTCATCCGCGAGGATAAATCCATAGCCTTTTGCATTGTTGAACCATTTAACGGTGCCAGTTGGCATGATTGGAGTCCTTCTGCCCAAGTGATGCCCTTGAAAAACATCACTATCGTTATTATTGTCCCAAGTACAGCGGTTGCTCGGGGTTGGACGAGATATGTGCTTCTTACTGTTGAGTGTCTTCTGTGAATTTTGGTGCTTTTATTTGAACTAAATGTTGCATTTGTGTGCAAATACGTTCTTTTTTTATCCAACAATTGACCCAAAGTCAAGCATTTATCCGTATTAGGGCTTGTTATGCCGATGAGTTACAATACTGCCGAGCAACTAATCATTTTTACTTTGTAATGAATCTCTATGGGCAATCTCCAAAACCTTCAACTAACCTTAGCTAAAGACGACGACAATTCTGGCGACGAATCTGACGGCGGTCTTGCAGTCTTAATCTCCAAGCCGAAGCTAAAACGGCCGCCGATGTATAAGGTGATGCTATTAAATGACGACTACACCCCAATGGATTTTGTGGTGGAAATACTGGAAGTGTTTTTTTCCATGTCGCGCGAACAAGCGACGCACATAATGTTAACGGTACATGTGCACGGTAAAGCAGTTTGTGGTATCTATACTCGCGACATAGCTGAAACTAAAGCGGCGCAAGTGAATCAATATTCAAGAGAGAATCAGCATCCGCTGTTGTGCGAAATAGAAGCGGTTGAAGATGGTGAATGATGAAAGGTAGTGGTGCGAGTGGTTTTTAAATTTGTTGGTTAGAAGAGGGTATGCGCGATGTTAAGTAAAGATCTTGAAGTAACCTTAAATCTTGCTTTCAAAGGTGCGCGCTCAAAGCGACACGAATTTATGACAGTTGAGCACTTGTTGTTAGCGCTCATCGATAATGATTCGGCAGCTAATGTACTGCGCGCTTGCGGTGCTGATTTAATGAGTCTGCGTAAAGAATTAATCGAGTTCGTCGATTCCACAACTCCGCTCATCCCCGAAAATGATTCCGAGCGTGAAACCCAACCAACTCTAGGTTTTCAACGCGTATTACAGCGTGCAGTATTTCATGTGCAGTCTTCCGGTAAACAAGAAGTTACGGGTGCCAATGTCCTGGTCGCCATTTTTAGCGAACAGGAAAGCCAGGCTGTTTATTATCTGAAACAACAAAGTATTGCCCGTATCGATGTAGTTAATTACATCACTCACGGTATTCACAAAGTGTCGGGTAATACCGATCACAGTCATGACAATCATTCTCCGCAAGAAAATCAAGACGAAGATGCTGTTGCGAGCGAGTCAACATCGCAGAGTCCATTGGAAAATTTTGCTTCAAATTTGAATGAAGCTGCTATGCAGGGTCGTATCGATCCCTTGGTGGGGCGCGAATTTGAAGTGGAGCGGGTCTGCCAGATTTTGTCGCGTCGCCGTAAAAACAACCCGCTATTGGTAGGGGAGTCGGGTGTAGGTAAAACCGCTATCGCCGAAGGTTTGGCTAAACGTATCGTTGATGGTGATGTACCTGAAATTTTGGCCGACAGCGTAGTTTACTCCTTGGATATGGGTGCGCTTTTGGCAGGTACTAAATATCGCGGCGATTTTGAAAAACGCTTCAAAAGTTTGCTCAATGAATTAAAGAAACAAAAAAATTCCATTTTGTTTATCGATGAAATCCACACCATTATCGGTGCAGGCGCGGCTTCTGGCGGTGTTATGGATGCATCTAACCTGTTAAAGCCCCTGCTGTCATCCGGTGAAATCCGCTGCATGGGTTCAACGACATATCAGGAATATCGCGGTATTTTCGATAAAGACCGTGCGCTTTCGCGTCGCTTCCAAAAAGTGGATGTGAATGAGCCGACAGTTGAAGAAACTTATCAAATTCTTAAAGGGCTTAAGAGTCGTTTTGAGAAGCACCACAATTTGCGCTACACCGATGCCGCTTTGCGCGCTGCTGCAGAATTGGCTGAGCGTTATATCAATGACCGCTTCTTGCCAGATAAAGCAATCGATGTCATTGATGAAGCAGGTGCTTACCAACAACTGCAAACGCCAAGCAAACGCAAGAAAACTATTGGCGTTACCGATGTAGAAAATGTAGTTGCGAAAATTGCGCGTATTCCCCCAAAAAGTGTGTCTTCATCTGATAAAGAGCAATTGCGCAAACTGGATCAGAATTTGAAGATGACTGTGTTTGGTCAGGATGAGGCAATCGATACGCTTGCTACGGCTATCAAATTATCTCGCGCTGGTTTGGGCGCAGCAGAGAAGCCAATTGGCTCCTTCCTGTTTGCCGGTCCGACCGGTGTGGGTAAAACTGAAGTCTGTCGTCAGCTTGCCAAGTGCATGGGCATGGAGTTAGTGCGTTTCGATATGTCCGAATATATGGAGCGGCATACCGTATCGCGTTTAATTGGTGCGCCACCAGGTTATGTGGGCTTTGATCAAGGTGGTCTGTTAACTGATGCCATTACCAAGCAGCCGCACTGTGTATTGTTGCTCGATGAAATTGAGAAGGCGCATCCAGAAGTGTTTAATTTGCTGTTGCAAGTTATGGATCATGGAAGCTTGACGGATAACAATGGCCGCAAAGCCGATTTCCGTAACGTCATCCTGATTATGACTACCAATGCGGGTGCTGAGGTGATGAGTCGTGCGTCTATCGGCTTCACTCATCAGGATCACACTACTGATGGTATGGAAGCAATCAAGAAGATGTTCACTCCTGAGTTCCGCAACCGCTTGGATGCGATAGTTCAGTTTGCATCACTGACACTCAATACCATCAAAACTGTGGTAGACAAATTCCTCATGGAGTTGCAAACCCAGTTAGATGACAAACATGTCACCTTGGAGATTAGCGACGAAGCGCGTGAATGGCTTGCCATCCACGGCTACGATGTGAAAATGGGCGCGCGCCCAATGGCACGTTTGATTCAAGAAAAACTCAAGAAGCCGCTAGCTGAGGAGATCTTGTTTGGTTCGTTATCGCAAGGTGGCGGAACTGTGGATGTGGATGTGGATGCCAGTGAGGACAAATTGATTATCGAAGTTAAAGCCAAGCATGCCCAGCCTGCATAATTGACTTTGCTTAAGTAATTGATAAATCATCCGAAAAACAAAAAGCCGCACATGTGCGGCTTTTTGTTTTTATGCAAAACGTTAATTGATTACATTAACGTGCACGATAAGTAATACGGCCTTTGGTTAGGTCATAGGGAGTCATCTCAACCTTAACCTTGTCGCCCGTCAGAATACGAATATAGTTTTTGCGCATTTTGCCGGATATGTGGGCAATTACCACATGTCCATTTTCCAGTTTTACGCGAAAGGTGGTGTTAGGCAGGGTATCAACCACTTCGCCATCAAATTCAATGCAATCGTCTTTTGCCATGCGGCAGTTTCCTCAGGTTTTCAATAGTTCTTACCCATCGCTGGGCTGCGACAGGAGGGGGTAAAAAAATAGGCGTGAATTGTGCCTTAATTAACCAGCGGCGCCAAGGGGAAAGGGGATAAAAGCGGGCTTTACTGCAATTTAGCGCGTCTAATCGCTATAAATTCGAGCGAGCGAAGTTAATGTGCTCAGTTCAGTCGCATCCAGCGGCGATTCACTAGCAGTTCCAGTGGTCGATATTGAATTTTGTAGTTCATTTTTTCGCATTCTTTAATCCAATAGCCGAGATACAGATAATCCAACCCGATGCTCTTGGCTTTTTCGATTTGTGCAAGAATGGCAAATTTACCCAAGCTGCGCGCTTCCTCGTCAGCGTCATAAAATGTATAGACCGCTGAAAGACCATCGCCTAGTTGGTCGCATACCGAAACACCAATCAAGCGCCCGTCTAAACGAAACTCAATAAACTGTGTTATCCCCCATTCGCTAGTGAGAAAAGCCCTATATTGTTCTTCCGATGGAGGGTACATATCTCCATCTTGATGGCGAATTTGAATATAGCGAGAATAGAGATTGTAATGCTCAAGTGTGTTGATGTTGCTGCTTATCTGTAGCGATAAGTCGCTATTTTGCTGCAAACACCGGCGCTGGCTGCGGTTAGGTTTAAACAATTTTACCGGGATTCTGCTTGATACACAGGCTTGGCAGTGTAAGCATTGGGGGCGATAGAGATGCGCACCGCTCCGACGAAAACCTAATTGCGATAATTGGGTATAGAGGGCTGGATCGATATTGGCTTCTGGATCGACAAAAACCGTCGTAGCCTCTTGGCCATCGAGATAGCTGCAAGGGTGCGGTTGAGTCGCGAATAATTTGATGGTGGAGAGGTCGGACATGATTGCCTCGCGCAAATCCGGTGATTTCCAGTCCAGCTATTCCCAAGTAGTAGTGGTCAGATTCGACCAAGGTAAAGAATACACATTGGGCTTATCAACAAAGTCTATCAGGATTCGTTGGAAATCATCACGCGGGATTTCAACCGCGCCCAAACTAAACAAATGCTCATTCGCAACCTGGCAATCGATTAGCTGGAAATTCCAATGGCGTAATTGCCGCACCAAATGTGCAAATCCAACCTTGGAGGCATTATCGGCACGGCTGAACATAGACTCGCCAAAAAATATCTGCCCCAACGCCATCCCATAGAGTCCACCAACCAATTCATCGCCGCGCCATACCTCCACAGAGTGGGCAAAACCGCGTTCATGTAGCGCGCAATACCCGGCAATTATCTCATCGCTAATCCAGGTTCCATCGGCATAGGCGCGCGGCGCGGCACAAGCGCTCATCACTGTGCGAAAGCAGTGGTCAAAGGTCACGCGATAAATACCTTGGCGTAAGGTTTTGCGCAGACTTTTGGATATATGAAGCTGATCGGGAAAAATGACAGTGCGTGGGCTGGGGCTCCACCACAAAATAGGGTCGCCTGGATTGAACCAGGGAAATATTCCGCGATGATAAGCTGCCAGAATTCGATCAGGCGACAAATCACCACCAACAGCTAATAATCCTTCGGGGTCATCCAGTGCATTGGCTGGATGGGGGAAATCATAATTGTCATGGCTGAGCCAAGGGATAGAAATCATAGAATCTATATCGAGAAATTATGCGTATAAAAAGTAGAGAATGTTTACTATGATCATAATGAGATTTACACAACATTTCTCACAAATTTGAATTACTTGGCGCGCTTTTTGAGTGTAAAAGTGTAACAAGAAATCAGTTAATAATTTGTTATTACCTTTAATGCTTGATAATTTTAGGGCTATGCTTAGGGATATGACTAAATAGTTAATTTTATATAGATTGTCCCTGTCAAAATCGTTTACTGTTTTAGCAATCTGTCGTTTGCCGCTTTAGTCGCTAACCCGAGGTTGATTATGAGTATTTTCAGTCATTACCGCGAGCGTTTTGAAACTACCCAGCAGGAAGAATTGACGATTAAGGAGTATCTCGAACTCTGCAAAAAAAATCCTGGCGTTTACGCCTCAGCCGCCGAGCGTATGCTTATGGCGATTGGCGAGCCGGAGATGATCGATACATCGCAAGATGCCCGCCTTAGCCGAATTTTTTCCAACAAAATTATGAAACGCTATAAAGTTTTTAATGAATTTTATGGCATGGAAGAGTGTATCCAACAGATAGTGTCGTTTTTCAAGCACGCTGCACAAGGGTTGGAGGAAAAGAAACAAATTTTGTATTTGCTCGGCCCAGTCGGTGGCGGTAAATCGTCGCTCGCGGAAATGCTTAAAACCTTAATGGAAAAAATGCCGATTTATTGCATTAAGGGCTCGCCTGTTTTTGAATCGCCTTTGGGATTGTTCAACCCGGATGAAGACGGAAAAATTCTCGAAGAAGATTACGGCATCCCACGCCGCTATATCAAAACTATTATGTCGCCTTGGGCGGCCAAGCGGCTGCACGAATTTCATGGCGATATCACCCAGTTCAAAGTAGTAAAGGTTTACCCTTCAATTCTCAACCAAATTGCCATTACCAAAACCGAACCAGGCGATGAAAACAATCAGGATATTTCTTCACTGGTAGGTAAAGTCGATATTCGCCAGCTCGAAGAGTTTCCGCAAAACGATCCTGATGCCTACAGTTTTAGTGGCGGCTTGTGCCGCGCCAATCAAGGGTTGATGGAATTTGTGGAGATGTTCAAGGCTCCCATTAAAGTCTTGCATCCACTGTTAACGGCAACACAAGAGGGCAATTTCAATAGCACAGAAGGGCTGGGTGCAATTCCATTCGACGGTATTATTCTCGCGCATTCCAATGAGTCTGAATGGCAAAATTTCCGCAACAACAAAAATAATGAAGCGTTTATTGACCGTGTTTATATCGTCAAAGTGCCTTATTGCTTGCGTGTTACGGAAGAGATGAAAATTTACGAAAAGCTGCTGCAAAATTCATCACTCTCAAAAGCACCTTGTGCACCCGACACGTTGCGTATGCTTGCGCAGTTCTCAGCGCTGTCGCGCATTAAAGATCCGGAAAACTCTAATATTTTTTCCAAGATGCGCGTTTACGATGGTGAAAACCTGAAAGATACTGACCCACGCGCAAAATCCTTGCAAGAATATCGGGATGCTGCCGGTGTGGATGAAGGCATGAACGGATTGTCTACCCGATTTGCGTTCAAAATTTTATCCAAAGTATTTAATTTTGATCCCACTGAGATTGCGGCTAACCCGGTCCACTTGATGTATGTGCTAGAGCAGCAAATCGAACAAGAACAATTCCCCAAAGAGGTGCAAGATAAATACCTCAATGCCTTAAAAGAATTCATTTCACCGAAATATGTAGATTTTATCGGCAAAGAAATCCAGACCGCCTATTTGGAGTCTTACGCGGAGTACGGGCAAAATATTTTTGACCGCTACGTCACCTATGCTGATTTCTGGATTCAGGATCAAGAATATCGCGATCATGAAACCGGTGAAATTCTCAATCGCTCCTCACTAAATGATGAATTGGAGAAAATCGAGAAACCAGCGGGGATCAGTAATCCTAAAGATTTCCGCAACGAAATAGTGAATTTTGTTTTACGCGCTAAAGCAAATAATGCCGGCAGAAATCCGGATTGGCGCAGCTACGAAAAACTGCGCATCGTAATTGAGAAGAAAATGTTCTCCAATACCGAAGATTTGTTGCCGGTGATTTCCTTCAATGCCAAAGCTTCAGTGCAAGACAAAAAGAAACATCACGATTTTGTGCAGCGCATGGTGGAGCGCGGATACACCGAAAAACAAGTGCGGTTGTTGTCTGAATGGTATCTGAGAGTCAGAAAATCGCAGTAATCGTGTTTTCTCTTGCGAGGCTATCTTGCAGGTCTATCTTGCGTTGTAAACGTTAAGGTTGAAGTATGAGTTACATTATTGATCGACGTCTCAATGCTAAAAACAAAAGTGCCGTAAATCGCCAACGCTTTTTACGGCGCTATCGCCATCAAATTCAAAAGGCCGTTTCCGACGCGGTAAGTGAAAGATCGATTACCGATATCGATAAAGGCGGTAAAGTCAGTATTCCCGCACGCGATATCAGCGAACCCAGTATTTATCACGGCCAGGGCGGGCAAAATGCCCGCGTACTTCCTGGCAATAAACATTTTTCGGAAGGCGATAAAATTGCGCGTCCGGAAAATGGTGGCGGGCAGGGCAGTGGTGGAAATGCCAGTGACTCGGGCGAGGGTATGGATGATTTTTCGTTCACACTGTCGCAAGAAGAATTTCTGGATTTTATGTTCGACGGTTTGGAATTGCCCAATCTTATCAAGCGACAACTATCCGGGTTGGAAGAATTTAAAACCGTACGTGCTGGCATCGCCAATGAAGGACAGCCAGGGCGGATTAATATTGTTCGCTCATTACGCTCCGCTAATATGCGCCGTATTGCCCTGGCATCCGGCAAGCGGCGCCAGTTAGTCGAACTGCAAGCAGAGTTGTCAGCTCTCGAAACTGTGCCTGAGGTACAGCGTGATACTGAGCGATTAGCACAACTAGTCGATGCAATTGCCAAGTTAGAAAAAGCTATTGGCCGTATCCCTTGGTTGGATACCTTCGATCTTAAATATAACCTGCACATCAAACACCCTATCCCGCGTTCTAAAGCGGTGATGTTTTGCATTATGGATGTGTCTGGTTCTATGGATCAGGCGACCAAAGACATCGCCAAGCGTTTTTTTATTCTGCTGTATTTATTTTTGCAGCGAAATTATGAAAAAACGGAAATTGTTTTTATTCGCCACCATACCAGCGCCAAAGAAGTGGATGAGGACGAATTTTTCCATTCGCGTGAAACTGGTGGTACTGTGGTTTCAAGTGCGCTGAAACTCATGCAGGAAATTATTCAGGATCGCTACTCGCCTGAGCAGTGGAATATCTATGGTGCGCAAGCATCTGATGGTGATAATTGGGGTGAAGATTCCGACGTTTGTCGCGATATTTTGGTAGATGATCTTTTGCCTGATTGCCAATATTTTTCTTACATCGAAATTACCAATAACGAGCATCAGGCGTTGTGGACTACCTACGAAACGATTCACACTGATTATCCGGATCACTTTGCACTGCAACATATCCGTGAAGTAGGTGACATCTATCCCGTATTTCGTGAACTTTTTCATAAGAAGGTTGCATGAATAAACCACTGTTTGTCACGTCCGAATGGAATTTTGATTTGATTCGGGAGTGCGACCAAATTCTGGGCGAACTCGCAAAAGAATTTGGTCTGGATACTTATCCCAATCAAATCGAAGTAATTAGTTCTGAACAAATGATGGATGCTTATTCATCGGTAGGCATGCCTATTGGCTACAGTCATTGGTCCTACGGTAAACAATTGCTCAGTACCGAGCATTCCTATAATCGTGGGCAAATGGGCTTAGCCTATGAGATTGTAATCAATTCAAATCCCTGTATTGCGTATTTGATGGAAGAAAATACCATGACGATGCAAGCGTTGGTAATTGCGCATGCGTGTTATGGGCATAATTCTTTTTTTAAAGGCAATTATTTATTCCGCACCTGGACTGATGCCAGCTCCATCATTGACTATTTGGTCTTTGCTAAGAACTACATCGGTAAATGTGAAGAACGTTACGGTATCCCGGCGGTAGAAGATATTCTGGATTCGTGCCATGCCTTGATGAATTACGGTGTGGATCGGTACAAACGACCTTATCCTATTTCTGCGCATGAAGAGGAGCGTCGTCAAAGCGAGCGCGAAGAATATTTGCAAAAACACGTCAATGATTTGTGGCGTACTATTCCAAAATCGGCAGCGGGTGATGCACAAAAAAATGCACCACGGTTTCCTTCTGAGCCACAGGAAAATATTTTGTATTTTCTGGAAAAAAATTCACCGCTGCTAGAACCATGGCAGCGTGAAGTTATTCGTATCGTGCGTAAAATAGCCCAATATTTTTATCCGCAGCGCCAAACCCAGGTAATGAATGAAGGCTGGGCTACTTTCTGGCATTACACGCTTTTGAATGAACTTCATGCTCGCGGTTATGTGAGCGATGGATTTATGCTGGAGTTCTTGCAATCCCACACCAGTGTCGTAGCACAACCCGCTTACGATAGCCCTTATTTCAGTGGCATCAACCCCTACACCTTGGGGTTTTCAATGATGAGCGATATTCGTCGTATCTGTGAAAACCCAACCGAGGAAGATCGTATTTGGTTTCCGGAAATTGCGGGTTCCAATTGGAAAGAAACACTGCAGTTTGCGATGAAAAACTTTAAAGATGAGAGCTTTATCTTGCAATTTCTATCGCCAAAAGTCATGCGTGATTTAAAGCTGTTCAGTATTGTCGATGATGATCAGCAGGATAAAATTAACGTTGATGCTATTCACAATGAAACCGGCTTTAAGCGGCTGCGTGAAATGCTGGCAGGTCAATATAATCTTGGTAATCGTGAGCCCAATATTCAGGTTTACAATGTGGAGGTGCGTGGCGACAGATCCTTAACATTGCATCATTACATGCACAACCGTCGCCCGTTGGGCGACTCGACTCCAGAGGTTTTAAAGCATCTGCATCGGCTTTGGGGATTTGATGTACATTTACATTCTGTTGATGGTGACGAGACCAAGCAAAGTTATCATTGCACAAAAACCAAAACGAATTAGATTTTCGTTATCGATCTTAACGGGTGTAAGTGAGAATCTGGCCGCTAAATATTTTATGTATAGGCATGGTTTTTTCTGCAGCGCGTTGGTTATGTGAATACCCCAAGGTAACCATCCTTTTGCTGAATTTAGCGTGATGCCCGCGCCCTGGATCGACTAAAATAATATCGCAATGTGGTGCGGCATGCTGATTAATAAATTCCGATAATAAATCAACATGTTCGCTTTCATATAAAAGATCACTGCCAATAATCACATCAAACAAACCTAAATTGCTGATTGGATCATTCCACCCCGTACGAATAAAAGGAATAATGGTGCCGTGATTAAGCTCGGTGTTTTCAAGTAAAAATCCTTCCACTTCGGGATGGTAATCTGTTGCAGTAATATTCGCGTGACGATGATTTAATACCAGACTCGCCAATGCAATACCACAACCCACTTCCAAAATTCGCTTCTCACCGATTGCATAATCCACCATCAATTGTGCTAGTACTTCTCCCGATGGCCACACAATTCCAAATAGCGGCCATGATGCAGATGATATGCCTAGTTCTTCTGCCGCACCTTTATCATCAGAAAATTCCTGATTATCGCGCAGGCTGCGAATGTGAATATCAGTGGTGCCAAACTCAATTGTTTGGTAGCGAACACGTAGCGTTGCCATAAAAGGCCTATGAAAAGGAGGTGATACGAAGCTCGTATACATCAAGACTGCGCTGCTGCGTGTGTACAACTATTGTACGCTTTATCAATTTATAAGTTTTGTATAATTTTGCGCAGCTGAACTTTATAATTTTTGTAAGGTCAGTAAAAATCTGGACAAGAGAATTTTTTGGGTTGATCAAGAAATAAAATCTGTGTCTGCGAAATAAAACCTATAAAAATGGGACTGCTATGAAAAATCTATTGCGTTACTGTCTGCTCGTGTTGTCTTTTCTGGTTGCGCCTAGCCTCATTGCGCGGGAAATTGCATTTACTTTTGACGATGCGCCAACGCCTGATTCGGCATTGATGACTGGGCAGGAGCGCACTACGCGACTGATCTCTGCGTTGAATAAAGCCAAAGTGCCTGATGCTTTATTTTTTGTGAAAGCAGATTACATCAATAATGATACCCAAAAACGATTACAGCAATACACCGCTGCGGGCTTTCATCTAGCCAATCACAGCTATAGCCATAAATCGGCGAGCGAGTTGGGGGCGCTGGATTATCCCACCGACGTTTATAAAGCCCATTTGTTGTTGAAACCTTTTAACAATGTATTGCCTTACCATCGCTTTCCCTATTTGCATTACGGCAAAGATGTAGCAGCGATTACTTCATTGCAGCAATCACTCACAGAACTTGGCTACAAAGATGGTTATGTCACTGTGGATAATTTTGATTGGTACATCAGTTCACTTTTAACAAAATCAGCCGAAGAAAAAAAGACGATTGATTATGATAAAGCCCGAAAATTTTATGTAGACATGCTCTATGAGTCTATCGAGTTCTATGATGCAATGGCTAAAAAATCACTCGGGCGTTCACCGCAGCATGTAATGTTACTGCATGAAAATGATGCCGCTGCGTTGTTTGTTGGCGATCTTATTGCGCACTTGCGTGCTAAAGGTTGGAGAATTATTAGCCCCCAACAAGCGTATCAAGATCCTATTGCGCGCAATTTTCCTAATATCACCTTTCATAAACAGGGCAGGATAGCGGCTATTGCCAGCAGTAAAGGTATCCCTGAATCTGAATTGCGTCATGTATCGGAAAATGCTGAATATATTGATAAAGCTTTTGCGGCAGCGAAAATTATTGTGAAGTAATCAAAGGAATTTTTAAATGACAAAAATCACCACAGTGCATTTCTCGGTTTATTGTCTCGTGGTTTAATGGCGGCAATTCCGCTTAAAAAGTAAATGCTCTATAGCTAATAGACCGGCCAATCCTTTGCGGCCGCACTAGTTATTATTAATAAGCAGTATTTTCCAGTTGTAGATCACTATGTAAATAACGGTTGTTGCCCGCACGACTCACTGATAATACCAAGCGTGATCGCGTATTCACTTCAAAGGGAGTTTGTTTGAAAAATCTTACTCCTGCAAAATCAATGCGTGCTTGATCGAGATTAATCAAACCCTCAATGGTTCCGCTAGTCATCATGACTACCGAATTTTTAATCGTTAGTGATATTTGCTTTTCAATAAAGTGGGAATTTTGAATTTCTATTACGGAATCCAGAGCAATTAATTCGTCTGCCAGCACACCATCCAGCAGTACACCGGTACATTTTTTTAGTGTAATACGTGCATAGTGGCCACGTAGTGTTTCGCCAGTTGAGTTATCGCAAGTGTAGTTTTGTTTTGTGATCATAACTTCTGCTGTAGGTTGCTCTACTGGTTTTGGTTTGCTACTTAAACTTGCCAATAACCATTTGGATACATCGTTCGGATGACTTGCCATAGGCACATGGCCAGCTTCTTCAATGATGGTTAATTCAGTCGCTGCTAGATTGGCTGCAAGCAATTGCCCTGTGCGTGGTGGTGCAACTAAATCCTTTCTGCCCCATAAAATAAAAACGGGCTTACTCTGTTCAAATATTGCCGATGAAAAATCTTCCTCTGCCAAACTTAGTGCGGCATTGATATTGGGATAACTTTGCAGTGTTGTTCCCCAAGCAATTTCGCTTTTACCTAATAGTGAAGTGGGGTCAGGTAGACGCAGTATTTTTTCAATCAAGCTGTTGCTAAAATCTTGTAAGCTCACCGCGTAAGCTAATAATGCGTTGGGAACAAAATCTGCGTTTACAGGGATGCGATCTGTTGCGCTGTGTTTTACAAATGCCGTGCGCTGTAAAATGCCTGCTGCATCGATAAGGGCAATTTGGTCAATGTCGGTAGGATAGCGCTGCGCATAACGCAGCGTAACTGCACCACCCATGGAATGGCCGACGACACTAATGGGTTTGTTACTGAAATACGGTTTAACAAAGTGCAAAAGATCAGCGTAATGGGTGGGCGATAATTTTGCTTTGGGGCTGGGTGAATTGGCGAAGCCGGGTAAATCGATCATCACGACGCGATAATGTTTTTCCAGCTCGGGTATTAGGGCCAACCAATCGCGCAGGCCATTTTGGCCTAAACCATGAACTAACAGTATGACGGGTGCGCTGATTTTTCCGGTGTCGGCTAAAAAAATACGTGTGCCAAATGCCGGTTCGTTTAACCAATAGCTGCGCCAGTGAGCGGGCAATTTATACTCGGCCGCAACAGTAGTAACCAATTCAGATTTTGTCGCTGTAGAAGTGGGAGTGGTCGCCAAGGCCGTATCTATAATTTCGCCGACTTTATCAAAAAAACCGGCACTGACTTCTTGCACGCAAAGCATAAAAGTCATTAAGGCGAAAATATTGCGAATCATTAACGCATCAACTCATACACACACATATTCACTGCTGAAGCCAAATTCAGTGATTCAATCGCACCGCAGCCAGAGATTGTAAATGGTTGTGCATCCATAGTTTGCAAATCTTCACGCGGCACACCACGCGCTTCATTGCCAAATACATAGCAAGAAAAGTTTCTAAAACTTCTATCACTCAGTGCTTTACCGTTCATATCCAGAGTGGCGATGGAGTCAAAACGTGCGCCGAGCGATTCTAATGGCACATCCAATTCCATCGGAATATGAAAAATAGCACCCATACTGGAGCGCACAACTTTGGGGTTGTAAGGATCAACCGAACCGGGGCTGAGTAAGCAACGGAAATTGCCGAACCAAGCGAGGCTGCGCAGAATGGTGCCTAAATTACCTGGGTCTTGCACTTCATGTAAATAAATGGCGCGTTCATTTTTGTTGGTAGCCGGACTGCTCGTTAATATCGGCGCTACAGCAATAATTCCTTGTGGTGTTTTAGTGTCCGATAGTTGCGCCATGTGTTTTTCACTCACCAGATTTTTTTTGAATCGGCTGGGGAAAGTCAGGTAGGTTTCGGTTACAAATAATTCGCACTCCTTGAGTGCTGTATTCTGTTCTGCGGCTTTTTCTAATTCCAAAATTAAATGTTCACCTTCTACTAAAAAACAGCCGAATTCGGTGCGGTATTTTTTATGGTGCAATTTTTTAATATCATCGAGTTTCATTATATTTCATCTCAGGGTATCAACTAGGTGGTGATACAGCGTCTGTAAGCCAAAGAGGGTTGCAGTTTAGCATTAAGCAGTGCGAGACAAACGTACTCATGTTGCAGGAGAATGTTGAACTGGGGAAAGTTGAATTGGGAAGGTATGCGGGGGAAAGCAGGGATCTACCGGAGTAGATCCCTTAGGTGCAGTTAATTATTTGGCAAGTACAACAACATCATCAACGAACAGAGTAATCCCCGTTGCCGGACCTTCAGCGTAAATAATGAAATCATTGATTACACAGTCAGCCGGAATGGTGATATCGCCGGTCAGTGTAGACCAGGCTCCTTCGCTAACGGCGGCGCTATTCGCAACCCAGCTATAAGTGGTGTCCACACCGCATGTGAGTTTGCGGGTAATATTTACCGGTGCAGAAACGGCACCTTGAATACTTATTGCAGCGCTGACTGAATAGGTCTTACCGGCGGTTAATAGCGGCTTTAAATTATTGTAAACCGCAGGGCCATTGCCGTTGCGATTACTTAATTTCAAACTGTAAGTACCGGATTTAGCAAACTCGGTTGATGCGGCAACAGTGCCATTCCAGGACGACCAGCCGTTTACATTACCTAATTCAAAATCGCCATTGCTGACTAAATTAGCGGTGACGATTTCTCTTACCGATACATCATCGAGATAAATATCGATGCCACCGGCAGGGCCTTCTGCGTAAATTAATAGGTCAGTTAAATCGCATTGCGGCACATTTAACTGGCCGGATAATTCCACCCACCCCAACGCATTGACGGTTACCGGGCTTACCAGCCAGCTGTAGGCGTCGCTACCGGCACAACTAATCTTGCTAGTGACATTTACGCTAGCAGAATCGGTACCGGCGATACTCGCCCACAGTTTTACTGCATATTTTCCACCCGGTTTTACCAACGATTTCAAGCTGTAAGCCGCTGGGCCATTGCCGCTGCGATTGCCAAGTTTTAATGCGTAGTTGCCGTTGTGTGGATTGAATGTGTCAGCAGTAATTGTACCGTTCCAACTAAACCAGCCGCTGGTGCTGCCATTTTCAAAATTGCCATTGCTGATCAGATTGGGGCCAAAACCGGTTCCAGCATCGGGTGCGTGGAATTTAATGGAATCGATATTCGCAACGCCATATACATTATTAAATTTAACGTAGATGTCGTGCTCCCCGCTCACAGCAGGCCAAGGAATAGTGATTGATTTTGCAGTGCTCCAACCGCCGCTCGATTCCAGATTTTTTTCAACCAGTGGAGTTTCATCCAAACTATCCAAATGGAAAGAGATTGAACCTTCATCAGCATTGCCTTTGAAATAGGTGAAACTGAGTTGATCCCAGGCAGTTTGGAAATTGACTTTTTTGAATGCGATCCAATCACCATTGTCGGTGTAAGAAACTACATCGCCAGCCGCGATAATGCCTTTGCCTTCATCATATTCTTCCGCTTGCAAGGTTAGGCCGGTGGCATCGCCCGCCCAACCAGTAGGAATATAATCAGGTACTGCGCAATTGGTGCCGCCTGCGGTGTAACAAAGCATCCACTCAAAACCGGGGCGGATAGTTTTATCGGTGCGAATTAAATAGGCATTTTCTCGCCACATATGACCTTGCAAATGTCCCCAATGGGTAACGCCGACTACGGAGGGGTTATCCCAGAAAATGGTAAACAAATCGCGTATACGGTTTGCGTGTTGCGCATCATTTTTGAAATTCAAATCGAACTCAGAAATATAAATCGGCAAACCCGTTGCTGCGAGTGTTTCCAAATTTTTCTTTACCACATCGTTTTCGGCGCGCTCTAAAAAGTGCGATTGCAAACCTATACCATCGATTAAATCGCGCTCTTGCAGTAATTGAATCAGTGCCAGATATTCCTGGGTGAAAGATTCCATGATGAGGATTTGGTAATCATTTAAAATTAATTGCGAATTAGGGAAGTGTACACGCGCCATCTCAAAGGATTTGATCATCCAATCCCAACCGGTTACGCCAGCGCCTCCTAATGCTGCTCTGAAACTTGGTGGTGCATGAAGAGGTTCGTTAACAACATCAATCATTTCCAAATCGGGATAGCGCTGTGCAACGGCGGCCATCCATTCATTAATTTCAGCGAGCTGTTCTTCAGCGGTTAACGTATCCATCCAACTAGGTGCTTGTTGGCCCCAAATCAGGGTGTGCATTTTGAAGGGTATGCCATTGGCTTTGGCAAAGTTATAGGCGTAATCCAACCCATCCCACTTCATTACATTACGCGTTGCTTCAACGCTGCCCCATTTGCCAGCGTTGCCGGGTGTTAACTGATTGAAGTAGGTGGGAAGGTCAGCAAATTCCGCATTGTTATCCACGGCAGAGCCGAGGAAGCGATTACCTATCGCCGTGAAAACACGCAGCGCTTTTGAACTGGTTTTGTTGCCGCTGGGGTCATAGGCCGTAGCAGTGTAAATCTGCCGGCCATTGTCGCTACTGGTTATTGGAATCGTTAAGGTGAAAGGGGCTTTGGTGACCTGGCCAATCACTGTGCCATCCACTTCAAAGACCACTTTGCGCACGGCCACATTGTCAGATGCTTGCGCACTGAGTGTGATGTTCGCATTGCCGGTAAATAATGTTTTGTTTGCACTCAGGTTGATGCTGGGAGTTTCGGTATCGCAATTTTTGCCGTTGATTGAAATCACATAGCCTGTCGCACCTGAATAAATTCCGGTGCCTATGTAACCAAAACGATACTCTTTGCCTTTGGCAATTTTTTGGTTTTGTAACCATGAGGGTGAATTTACAAAATAGCCGTTTTCTGTGGGGCTGTAATTAGCTTGCTGACCATCGCGAATACTGGTGTTGCCTACATCCAGCAAGACCTTAAAACTGGTGGCAACTTCACCTTGTTTATTCTGCACCGCCGACCAACCTTGGTAAGACGTAGGGTTCGGCCAAGTGGCGTACAGCCCTGAGTTAACGGCGTAACCGCAGTTACCCGGATTGGTTGTTTGTGCGTGTAAATGTGAAGCAAAAAAAAGTGTGCCCGCTGCGCATGCGAGCGGTAATAGCTTGAGGGACATGGTGGTTCTCCGCTGTTATTAATTATTGCGTTGGAGCCAGGGTTATTTCCTTTTAGCGCCCGGATACATATCCCGTAAACGTAAAGACAGCATAAATAACCTTATGGTCATTCATACTAGTAGGCAAGTGCTAGCAAAAGCAATAGCGCCCGCTGGAGCAGCGGGCGGGAGCGTGGGAGAAAGAGGGATGGGGAAAGGTCAGTTGGATAAATCAGCCAGCATGGCTTTAGCGACAGCTTCAGCAACTTTAATTCCATCGACACCCGCCGATAAAATTCCGCCCGCATAACCTGCACCTTCACCCGCGGGGTACAGTCCGCGTGTATTTAGGCTCTGTAGCGATTCATGCTCGCGTGTAATGCGCACGGGCGATGACGTGCGCGTTTCAATGCCGGTAAGGATGGCATCGGCGCGATCAAAGCCGCGAATTTGTTTGCCGAACTCTGGCAAAGCTTCACGAATCGCTTCGATCACATAATCTGGCAATGACGATGCCAAATCGCCCAACAACACGCCGGGTTTATAAGATGGCTCGACTTCACCAAATTCAGTTGATGCTTTACCGCGAATAAAATCACCCACCAATTGCCCCGGTGCACAGTAATCTCTGCCACCCAATTCAAAGGCGCGGGATTCCAATTTTTCTTGCAGCTCGACACCGGCAAGTGGGCCGCCGGGAAAATCTTCTTCCGGATTAATTCCCACCACAATGCCCGCATTCGCATTGCGCTCGTTGCGCGAGTATTGGCTCATACCATTGGTGACAACGCGATTGGGTTCCGATGTTGCGGCAACCACAGTTCCGCCCGGGCACATACAAAAACTGTAAACCGCACGGCCATTTTTTGCGTGATGTACAACTTTATAATCGGCAGCGCCGAGTTCAGGATGGCCTGCGTATTTTCCGAGGCGCGCGTGATCGATAATCGATTGCGGGTGTTCGATGCGAAAGCCAACGGCAAAAGGTTTTGCTTCTACATACACACCGCGCTCATGCAATTTACGAAAAGTATCACGCGAGCTGTGGCCGAGTGCGAGCACCACATAGCGGCTGCGCAGTGTTTCACCGTCGGCTAAGGTCACACCTTCAATGCGGCCATTCTCGATAATAAAATCAGACACTTTACTTTCAAAGCGCACTTCACCGCCGAGCGTTTTGATTTCTTCACGCATCGCAGCGACTACACCAGTTAAACGGAAAGTACCTATGTGCGGTTTGCTCACATACATAATTTCTTCCGGCGCCCCAGCGCGCACAAATTCATGCATGACTTTGCGGCCGTAAAACTTTGGATCTTTAATTTGGCTGTAGAGTTTTCCGTCGGAAAACAAACCCGCACCGCCTTCACCAAATTGCACATTGGATTCCGGTGTTAATACCTTGTTGCGCCAAAGCGCCCAGACGTCTTTGGTGCGACGACGCACATCGGTTCCGCGCTCCAACACAATCGGTTTAAAGCCCATTTGCGCGAGTGTCAGCGCCGCGAATAAACCGCAGGGGCCAAAACCAATTACCAGTGGGCGCTCAGTTAAATCGGCGGGTGCTTCTGCGACGGGATAATAGTTGGTGTCAGGGGCGGGGCGAATATTTTTGTCGTCAGCAAAACGGCTGAGAATTTTATCTTCGTTATTCGCCTGCAAATCGATGATGTAGACAAAGGTGATTTCGCTGTTCTTTTTACGCGCATCGTAGCTGCGTTTGAACACAGTGAAATCGAGCAGATCGATGTCTTTGATTTTCAGGCGCTTCAGGATTGCAGCCTGCAAAGCTTCAGCGGGGTGATCCAAGGGTAGTTGGAGTTCGTTAATGCGAATCATGATGGCTCCTGGCCGGTGACTTTCCGGCAAAGGGGGAAAAGAAAACCCGCGCATTTTACGTGGGTTAACTGAGTCTAGCCAAGATTAAAAACATCTAGCTGGGGATTAAAAACCCGTCAGTTAAGGTTAGTTCTGGTCAGGCGCGATCTGTATAACGATCTTGCCGCGAGTGCGCCTTGTTTCCGATAACTCCAGCGCTTGTTTCACTTCAGATAAGGGCAGTACTGTTGCGATATGTGGTGTTAATTGCTGGCTGTCTACTAGCGCACTTATAGCTGCGAGATCATCCGGATCAGATTTGCAGAATACCCGCGCAAGGTGATCGCCATAAGTGTTGCGTTGTTCTTCGGTGGGAAATTCTACTGCAGTGACAAAATAGCCACCGGCCTTTAATACGTTGAACGCTTGTAAATAGGTTTCGCCACCCACCGTATCAAATACCAGATCAACATCACCGATCTTATCGATAAAGTTTTCGCTGGTGTAATCTACAAATTCATCAACGCCCAATTGTTTGACAAAATTTTCATTGCGGCCCGAGGCGGTGCCTATTACATAAGCGCCATTGGCTTTAGCGAGCTGCACCGCTAATGAACCTACACCACCGGATGCACCGGTAATTAAAATTCGCTGCCCGCTGGCTAACTTACCTAAATCAAACATGCCTTGCCATGCGGTTAACGCGGCGAGTGGAATTGCTGCTGCCTGAATAAAATCGAGCTGCTGCGGTTTATGCGCTATATCTTCCACGCGTGCGATAGCGTATTCAGCAAATCCCCCGATACGGATTTTTCCGTAGACTGCATCGCCCGTTTTAAATCCGATGACACCATCGCCCAATTTTTCAACGACGCCTGCAATTTCACTGCCGAGTGGTATTGGCAGTGTTAATCCAAAACGTGCGCCCGCGCCGCTGCGAATTCGCCAGTCCACCGGATTTACACCTGCGGTGTATACCTTTACCAAAATTTCGCCCGCGCTTGGTTGTGGTATTTCCCGGTCAACCAGATTGATGACATCGTTATTGCCGTATTCGTTTATAACCACCGCTTTCATATTGAACCCTCGACACTCAAGCACACCGTATTTGGTTGCTCACCAGAATAATTGTTACTCATCCACGACTCAATAAATTGCATCGCGATTCCGTCATTAAAGCTTCTTTAGCCATGTTACCGTCATAAGCTCTCCCCATTCTTGCGCAGCGATGGAATGACGCTGGTGTATACCGATAGCCCGAAAAACCAAATTGGTTTTGGGGCGGCACCACAGGCCCCTTACTGGAAAAGGTTGAAGGCACAGCACTGATGGCTAACGGCGATGTATATATTGTCACTGATAATGACGGTGTGAATGATCACAGCGGTGAGACTCAACTGATTAATCTGGGCAAATTACTCTAAGTAGATATTTCTTCTGTGTGGCTTAAGGGAGCGTTGGCTCACTTTTTTTACTTCAATAAACATTCTCTTGTTTGCCCCGTTAATTACGCTTTTTGTTTTCTCAAGTTCAACCCCTTACAATGGCGGGGTTTCCACAGTTAATTCGAGTTATCCATGGCCAGATCCAAAAGCAGCAACCGTTGGTTGGAAGAGCACGTCAACGATCTTTATGTCAAAAAAGCCCAGGTTGATGGCTATCGCGCGCGCGCGGCTTATAAGCTGCTTGAGTTGAATGAAAAGGATAAGCTGATTCGCCCCACGATGATGGTGGTGGACTTGGGTTCTGCGCCGGGTAGTTGGTCGCAAATTGCTGGTCGTTTGGTGGGGGTTAAAGGGCGGGTAATTGCCTCGGATATTTTGCCGATGGATTCACTCGAACACGTGGATTTTATTCAGGGCGATTTCACTGAAGAATCGGTATTCAATCAAATCATGGAAAAACTCGGTGGCAACCGTGCCGATGTAGTGATCTCCGATATGTCGCCCAATCTCAGCGGTGTTGATGCGGTGGATCAAGCATCGTCGATGTATCTTGTCGAGCTTGCACTCGATATGGCACGCAGCGTGTTAAAACCGAAAGGCGATTTTGTCGCAAAAGTTTTTCATGGTGAAGGCTATGACAATTATGTGAAAGAAGTACGCACGTCATTTGAAAAAGTAGTAATTCGTAAACCTGATGCTTCACGCCCACGCTCGCGTGAAGTCTATGTGGTTGGCAAAGGCTTTAAGGGATAAAGCCTGAATTTATTCAGGCTCGATACTGGTAGCAGAAAATAGTTTACTCGTTTGCGCAACATGACTCGCTAAATCCGTTAACAAGGCCGCGCAAGAGGGATTCAATTTTGTAGCGCGGGCTTGATCAATCAACGTCAAAATATGTTCTTCCGCTGCAATCCGTTGCGCCAATAATTCATTCGTATAGTCCGGTGAAAGTGCCGCCCCTAAGTGATGAAGAATCATTGCACCTGCTTCTTTATCCGGGTCAGGAACAGACGGTAAATCTCCCAACTCGCGTATTGCTGACTCCAACCGATTAAGAAATAATTTTCGCTGATTGGCAATTTGGCGGAAACTCTCAGCAATGTCGGAATGTTCAACCAATTCGGTTGCATCCTGATAATGATCAACACTCTCGCGACAGGCGATTAATAATTCGTTTAAGGCAACTTCGCTGTCAGACAATAAATGAAACATGCTTTACTCCTTACAAGATAAATTAGGTTGTTGCAGAAGGTGGACGGATAACTTCCAGTGCATGAGGAATCACTTCAAATATCGCTGGCGTTTTGCTGACGGGCTCTCCATCTGCATGAATTTCTTTTGCGTGTGTTGTGTTAATTTCAATGCGCTTGGCCGAAACCGTAAATGTTTTTTCCATTTGGCTATGCTTACCATACCGCAATAGCGGCGCGCGAGTGAGTAATTCCCACAAGGTCGATGGTGGCAAACTGTAGAGACACAGCAGGCCATCATCAATTTCGGAATTTTCATCGATTACATTTCCACCGCCATAATAGCGGCCATTGCCCACAGCTAATTGAATCGAACGGAGCTTGTAGGTTTTACCTTTCACGGTAATGCGCGCATGAAATGAATCGTTATTTTTGAACGCGGAAAAGACAGCTTTTAGATAACTAAAAACACCCCATTTTTTTTTAACTTCAGGCGTTAACTCGTGCGTTACCGTTACCCCGAGACCTATGTGCGCTGCATTCAAAAAATAGTGGCCGTTGATAGTGCCCAAGTTAATTTTGCCGCGGTGGTTATCCAGAATGATTTGGAAGGCTGCAGGCAAATTGTTGGGAATGCCGAGCGAACGAGCCAAATCATTGGCGGTGCCCAAGGGTAAAATCGCAAAAGGTAATTTGTGGTGGTAGAGCGCTTCAGCTGCTGAACTTATGGTGCCATCGCCACCACCGAGAATCACTAACTGAACCTGATCACAATGTTCGGCAATCAGTTGTGCAGTTTCTTGGGCGCTATTGGAATTTTTTTGAATAATTTTCATACCAGCGTTTTCCAGTAAGGTTAAACCTTCCTGTAAATCTGCATTCGCACCGTTGCGACTCTTGGCATTGAGAATCAATAAAGCCGTCGTGTTGGTAGTCACCCGTGTTATTCCTCTGTTGGTTAATCCTTTGCCAGTACTAAGATGCTAGTTACTCATGAAAGGCTACGAGTTAATTACCTTCTTGTTGCTAAAATTTCTACAATTGGTTTGTAGGTTTTTCCAGAAATTTCCTCTTCATTTTCATCGGGAATTGGCACATCCCTACCTGCTTAAGAATAAGTTGCCTTGTATAGGTGGGTCGTACAAGTGAATTACGGATAAGAATCACGTTTCATCCGTAGTCGAACTCACTGCGCGATCAGTCTGCTTGTTCTCTTGCAACCAGCGCGCCAACAGCCAACAGCTCAGCGCCCAACCTGCACCTGCTGCCCAACCTGCCAATACGTCAGACGGCCAATGAACACCCAAATAAACACGGCTTGCACCTACCAGCAGAGTGATAGTGATGCATACCATTAATATGTAGGCTTTGATTATTTTGCGGCGTTGTAATTGCGCCAAGAGTGCACCGAGTGTGAGATAGGTGCTTGCCGCTAGCATGGAATGTCCGCTGGGGAAGCTGGCGGTATAGACGTGGCTGCCGTGCGGAACCAGATCGGGACGGTCGCGATCAATAGCTTTTTTTAACAGATTATTCGCGCCCAGTGCACCTAATGTCGCTATAAGCACCACTAGTACGATGCGCGGTTTTTTATCCAGCAGTAAATAACCAATCACCGCCACGGTAAGTAATATTAAAACCGCATTGCCGCCAAGTGCGGTAAAGTCGCGCCCAATTTCTTCTGCCCAAGGTGGGCCTAGTGGATCACTTAAATCGGCAGCGTTACGCATACTGAGCAAGAGGGCGCGATCAAATTCGTGTGGATGTTGTTCCAATGCCACAGTGGTTAAGAATCCAAAGCCCCACAGCGACATCATAATGGCGAAGAGGGCAATTAATATCGACAACTCACGCTGGCCAATCCATAACAATATTTTTACCAAGGGATTGTGGCGATGAATAATTCCCCAAAGTTTTTCCGTTGTTGCCGGTTGATGCCTAAGCTTATCCATAAAATCCTCTTGGTGATGTGATCATTGAGTGTCGTTACTGAATGATCACATGCAACTCTCATACACATTTCTAAAAAATAATTTTTAGCAGCAAGTGCAAACGCTATTTTTTAGCCTGTTGCTCTTTTACGTATTTCATAATGGTGACGAAGTTATCCGTCCAATAGATATTTTTATTGGCCGCCAAATATTTTAATAATTCTTCATGCGCTTCTGTCGATGTGGTTAAGTGGTCGCCGCCCACACCGTGAAAGGTAAAGTTCGCCATAGTGCCTTTGGCTGCTGCTTCTTTTACTATCGCAATTAATTGTGCGCCAGTTACGTTGCTAGGGAAGTCCACACCGACGCGATAGGGGTCGAGAGTTTTCATGTCGGGTGTTACACCGCCGCCCATTGCTTTAAAGGCGACAAATTCACTTTTCAATCCATCCACATAATTACTGCCGCCAGCATTTAAATCGATGCAGGGTGGGGTATAGGTGCGTTCGGTTTTGCTATCGATTGCATGTAAAAATGTATTGGTGACTTTTACCTGGTCTTGCATTTGGGTGACACTGACTTTATCGAGATCGCGATCTGTCGGTACCCAATCGCGCCCTGCGCCACTTTTGGAGCATTGATGAAAAATACTGTGGTTGCCGAGTTCATGGCCTTTCGCTGCCGCGGCGCGCCATTCATCCAAGCGGGTAGTGAGCGTAGGGCTAGCGATGTTTAAATAAAATGTCCCTTTGAAGCCATATTTATTCAGTGCCGGAATTACATTATCCAGCTGGCTATCGAGCGCGTCGTCATAAGCGAGATTGACGGCAGCTTTAGCGCCATTGGGCCACACAAACGGTTTGTCTGCTGCGAAAATTGTGTGAGCGGTTAATGTGAGCCCTATGCTGATTAATACTGCGTTGATTTTTATCGTCATTGTTTTTCTCTTTTATTGGTTGTGGGACAAGTGAATAAAGATAGCTATTTGTTACTGTGTTACCAATTTTCATTACATTTCTGCACATATCTCTAACGAATTTTTTATCACGTGAACTAATCGCTCAATAGTAGTTCAGTTAGAGCTACTACATCATTTTCAATAATTGCGATCTTCATATAAAGCATTTCAATCATTAGAAAAAGATATGAGTAGTTGTTAAACAGTTCTCAGAAACCGCGGTCAATAATAATGAGAATGACAGCGCTGTCTTAATCAGTCAGATAAATAACAATAATAACATCAATGTTTTTTTAAGCGACAAAAACACCCCTTGCAGAAGTTACTCACGTCGCGATTGCTACAGCGAGATCAACTTTCAATGTAATTACGCGCTCTATTTTTTTACCTCTTAGTGATTGGATCACGAGTGCCTCCGTAGTTTGTATTTATACAGTTGCACTTGGTTTGCTCATTGGCAAACGACAGGAGTTTGCGGCATTGATTCACCTTTTGTTCAAAGGCAAATCAACAATAACGAGGGGCTTCAGCCCTTTTTTCGTCAAATCAAGGAGACAATAAATGATTACTCCGCCCAAAAAAAGTCTAGGCCTCATGGCTGCGCTCGGTCTTTGCGCACTTGCCGTCGGCCATAGCAGCGCGGCTTCTGCTGCGTGTACATACACTATCTCTAACGAATGGAATACCGGTGCAACCGGTACGATTGATATCACTAACTCCACGTCCGCTGTGATCAACGGCTGGTCGATAAATTGGCAATATGCTACTAACCGCTTGAGTGGTTCCTGGAATGCGAATGTATCAGGCAGCAACCCTTACACTGCGACTAGCATGGGTTGGAACGGTACGCTTCAGCCTGGTCAAACCGTCAGTTTTGGTTTTCAGTTAAACAAAAATGGTGGCGCGGCTGAGCGGCCTACTATTAATGGCGCCGTGTGCTCTGGCGGCCCGGCTTCTTCTACGCCTGCATCTTCAGTACCGGCGTCTTCATCGGTCGCTTCTTCCATTGTTTCATCTGCCAGGTCTTCATCTTCAGTGGCGAGTTCTGTGAACAGTTCTATCAATACCTGTGCGCAGGCGTGTAATTGGTACGGCACGGTATACCCATTGTGCGTAACTACTGCTAGTGGTTGGGGTTATGAGAACAACAAAAGTTGTATCTCAAGAGCGACTTGTACCAGTCAGCCTTCACCTTTTGGTGTAACTACTGTTGCTGGCTGCACGACTTCATCAAGTGTGGTGAGTAGCTCGCTTCGTTCAAGTTCATCAAGCTCAATTGTATCGAGCAGTTTGCGCAGCAGTTCGGTCAGTTCGATTGTATCGAGCAGCGTGCAAAGCTCTATCCGCTCATCATCTAGTATTGCTTCAAGTGTTGCAGTAAGTTCAGTGGCATCGTCCAGTGGTGGCGGTGTGTTCAGTGTTGACACAACCGGTAATATCACCAAAAACGGCGAAGTGTTTCCGGTTCGCTGTGGTAACTGGTTCGGCCTTGAAGGTCAGCATGAGCCAAAAGATGCTGAAAACAATGCCGATGGCGCACCTATGGAGCTGTACGCTGGCAACATGTGGTGGGCAAATACTGGCCGTACCATCCAACAAACCATGACGGAGATTAAAGCTCAGGGTATTAACGTGATTCGCTTGCCAATCGCGCCACAAACTCTTGATGCAACAAATCCACAGGGTATAGGCGATATTCGCACCGGCGGTGTATTGAAGAATCATCCATCTGTGCGTCAAACCAATGCGCGTCAGGCTTTGGAAGATTTCATCAAACTGGCTGACCAAAACAATATCGAAGTGTTGATCGATATCCACTCCTGCTCTAACTACGTTGGCTGGAGAAAAGGTCGTTTGGATGCGCGTCCACCTTATGTTGATGCAACTCGTGAAAATTATGAGTTCACCCGCGAAGGTTATTCATGCGCACCAGTAAACACCCCCGGTGTTGTGGTACAGGAATATAACGAAGCCAAGTGGCTTGCTAACCTGAGAGAAATCGCAGGCCTGTCAGCACAGCTCGGTGTGGATAACATTATCGGAATCGATATTTTCAACGAGCCATGGGATTACACCTGGGCAGATTGGAAAAGACTTTCTGAAAATGCGTACACCGCGATCAATAGCGTGAATCCTAACGTGTTGATTTTCATCGAAGGTATTTCTGCTACTGCCAACAATCAAGATGGTACGCCAGAGACTATCACTCAGGTTCCACACGGCTCTGAGGACATTAATCCAAACTGGGGTGAAAACCTGTTTGAAGCGGGTGTAAGCCCACTCAACATTCCTAAGAACCGTTTGGTTTATTCTCCACACACCTACGGACCTTCTGTGTTTGTGCAAAAACACTTTATGGATCCATCACAACCAGATTGTACTGGTCTTGAAGGTGACGCTGCCGGTAATGCCGATTGTAATATCGTTATTGACGCAGCCAAGTTAAGAACGGGTTGGGATGAACACTTCGGTTACTTGCGTGCCCAAGGTTTCGCAATGGTTGTAGGTGAGTTTGGCGGCAACATGGACTGGCCACAAAAAGGCAGCATCTCTGACCGCAGCAAGTGGAATCACATCACTACCAATGTGGATCAACAATGGCAACAAGCGTTTGTTGGTTACATGAAAGAGAAGAATATCCAGGCATGTTACTGGTCGATCAATCCGGAATCAGGTGATACCCATGGTTGGTATGGCCACTCCTATGATGCAGTCAGTAATGAGTCTGGTTGGGGAACCTGGTTGAGTTTTGATGCACGCAAAACCAATCTGTTGAAAGATCTGTGGGGCAATTAATCACTAATTGAGCCACTACTAAAACCCGGAGCTGACGTGAGTTGGCTCCGGGTTTTTTATTGCCTGAAGCTTCTGCGAAAAAAGACTGTGGTAGTGTAAGCACCATCTATTTTCTCGGTTGGAGCTAATTATGATCTGGTTGTTCTTAATTGCTGGTTTGGTGTTGTTGGTAATAGGTGCGGATTTGTTAGTAAAAGGCGCTGCCCGGCTGGCATCTAATTTTGGTGTGCCCGCTCTGGTTATCGGCCTCACTGTCGTCGCCTTTGGCACCAGTGCTCCCGAGTTGGCAGTCAGTGTTAAAGCGGCTTTTTCAGGGCAAGCAGAGTTGGCGATTGCCAATGTCGTCGGCAGTAATATTTTCAATGTACTTTTTATTCTTGGCGTTGCTGCTTTGATTTCTCCGCTCATTATTTCCCATCAGTTAATTCGACAGGATGTGCCCATCATGGTGGGTGTTTCGTTGGTTGTGGTACTTATGACCCTGGATGGCAACATCAACAAACTGGAAGCCTCGTTACTGACCATTGGGCTGATTGGCTACACCTGGTTTTTGTTTTACCAAGGAAAACAGAAAGGCGTAGATGCTACCGAGGGGGAAGTTGAAGAAATGCTCAAGGCCAAGGTGCCCATGTGGCAAAACGTGCTGCTGGTGATAGGCGGTTTGATTTTGTTGGTATGGGGCGCGCGTTGGCTAGTGCAAAGTGCTGTCGAATTAGCCACTAATTGGGGTGTTAACGAAGCCATTATCGGTTTGACGATTGTTGCGGCGGGCACCTCACTGCCAGAGGTGGTTACCTCGATAGTCGCCACTATTAAAGGCGAGCGCGATATTGCAGTAGGCAATGTAGTGGGTAGCAATATTTTTAATATTTTATGTGTATTGGGAATTTCCGGATTGGTATCGCCGAGTTCTTTGGTGGCAGGAGAGCAGCTGGCGGGGTTCGATATTCCGGTCATGCTCGGTGTTGCCGCGCTCTGCGTGCCGTTATTTTTTGTTGGCGCCATTCTCAATCGTATCGAAGGCTTTTTGTTTCTTACGCTGTACGTCGCCTACGTGTGGGTATTGATTGCTATGGCGTTGTCGCTAGGTTATTTGTCACAACTACAAACGGGAGTTATGTACGGATTAATTCCTATCGTTATTCTTTATGTGCTGATTTCACTGGCACATGATTGGCGTAAGCGTCGGGCGTAATTATCTGCGTGTAACTGCTGTGCAAAATGCCAATCCTTGTGATTGGCATTTTTTTAGCCCGCACTAAGTGCGGTGCGTTATAAAAATTATTGTTCAACCCAGCGCGCGACATAATCGGGAGTAGGGATTGCAACTTCATTGGCGTGTATTGGTTCGTCGTGTTTTACGCTCATGGGCAGTACGCCAGCCCATACGGGCAATTGCATATCCTCTTCATCATCACTGGGAGCACTATTGCTGATTTTGCAGGCGGCCTCGTCTAGCGCAATTCGCATTACACTGGTGGCGGCCAATTCTTTAGCATTACCAGGGCGCGCCTCGTGTTTACGTCCGGTAGCGATCTTATCCATCAACGCATCCATCGCAGCGATTTTGGCTTGCTTGCCCTCCACTAATTCAAATGTTCCGTAAATCACGGCGGAACGATAGTGCATGCTGTGATTAAAAGCGGAGCGCGCCAATACCAGCCCATCGAGATGGGTAATCGCAATAGATACTTGGGTTCCTGCCAAGAGTATTTTGGTGAGGCGGCCGCCATTGGAGCCGTGCACATAAAGCGCATTGCCAATGCGCCAGCAGGCAGTGGGCATACAATGCGTGTTGGTGCCGTCGTTGAATGCGATGTTGCACAGATAGGCCTCATCAATTACTGCATAGAGTGTTTGTTGGTCGTAGTTGGCTTTTTCAGCCAGGCGACGAATACGCGTGCGTGGAGATGGCGCTTTGGGTGACGATGTGTTCATTGCGTTTTGTAAGATCCTTTCTGCGTGGTAGGAGTGTATAGATTAGCGAGATAGTGGCTCTATAATAAGAGCCACATACGGTAAAAAAATTAGAGCCACATGGACTATCAATTTCTGTTCGATCAATACAAAACAACTCATTCCGGTGTTAAACAATCGCAGCAACGCTGTTTGTATAATTTTTTGCGCGACGCAATTTTGTGTGGTCTCTGCAAAGCAGGCACACCATTACCCGGCAGCCGCTCCCTGGCAGCAGAGCTGAAGGTGTCGCGCAACACAGTGCTTTATGCCTACGAACAATTGGCCACTGAAGGATTGTTGTTTTCTAGCGGACGCAGTACTTGTGTTGCCGATGGTTTACCGACATCAATTCACGCAGCGGTAAATGTGCACAGCAGCAAACCGCTGCCATTATCGGCGCGCGCACAATTGACTCCTTGGCCATCTGACCCGCACGGCGCCTTTACTGCATTTATGTCGGGCGTGCCCGCCTTGTCGCATTTCCCGATGGCGCTATGGCGGCGCTGTTTGGAGCGCGTCTGGCGTGACATTGGCTATCACCAACTCGATTATGCCAATGCCGCAGGCGAGCCAGAATTGCGCGCGGCTATCGCAGAGCATCTCACCCGCACGCGGGGTGTAGTCTGTAGCGCGGAGCAAATATTTATTACCGATGGCACGCAGCAAAGTCTGGGCATTTGTGCGCACGCCTTGGCGAGTGCGGGTGATACTGTGTGGATTGAGAACCCCGGTTATGGTGGCGCCTTTCAGGCATTAAAAGCCGCCGAATTACAGGTGCGCGGAATTACGGTGGATGCAGAAGGTATAGCGCCAACGCTAACAGACTGGGCAACCCTTACACCGAAATTAATTTACACCACGCCCTCACATCAGTTTCCGCTCGGCAGTGTGATGAGTATTGAGCGCCGTATTGCATTGATCGCGGCAGCCAAAAAGCACGGTGCATTGATTATTGAAGATGATTACGACAGAGAGTTCCGTCGCGATGGCCCACCTTTGCCCGCCATGCAAGGCTTAGTGCCAGATGCGCCGGTGATTTACCTCGGTACTTTTAGTAAAACATTATTTCCCGCGTTGCGTATCGGTTATATGGTGGTGCCGCAAGGGTTGGTTGAGCCGTTCAGCGGCATGTTGAAACTGGGTTATTTGCGTGGTCGCAGCGCTGATCAACTTGCGCTGGCATTTTTTTTGCGCGATGGACACTTCGCAACCCATCTCAAAAAAATGCGCCGCTTATATGCAGCAAGGCGCGATGCATTAGTGGCAGCCATTACACAACATCTTGGTGCTGTTGCGACTATTTATGGCGGGTCCTCCGGCATTCATTTAACCATTGCCCTACCAGAAGCATTTAACGATGTAATCATCAGTACTGCTGCATTAGCACAAGGTGTATACACGCAGCCACTAAGTCGGTTGGCGACAGGACGTGTTTTGTGCAATGGCCTGATGCTCGGGTATGCACAAGTACCTGAAGCGGAAATGGAAAAATATATTCTGTTGTTAGCCAGAGTGATTAATGCCCATAAAAAATGAGCGCACTGAATGTGACTTCGGTGCGCTCAGCGTTATTTTCAGATAATGAATAAACGGGAATTTAGTTGCTGCTTTTTTCCGTGCTATTTATTCCTGATTCGGGTGATAAGTTACGTTTAATCAATTCCCAATCCACTGCGCGGCTTGCCGGAGCGAAATCGCGTTGGTTGATCGGTTGCACGTCTTTTTGTGTTTCTGCTTGCGGTAAAGATTCCGCATAGCGCAGCGCTTCCGCAAAATTCATTTTTGCAATGATGCGATATTCTTCATGCACCGTTTTTAAATCACTTTGTAATTCCCTGCTGCCTTTTTTACTAATTAACTCGAACAGATAATTTATCGATTTATCGATAGCCGGTGTAATCAGCGGCGCATTACTTGCTGCAATTTTTTCCAGCTGTGCATGATTTTTGGCGGCAGCGCCTAATGCTGAAAAGTGACGCACTATTTGAGCGGCTTGGCTGCGGCCTTGTTTATCGCCAATTAACAATGTTGCAAGTTCCGGGCTATGGCGATAGTAGAGTTGCATCAGCTCTCGACCTTTAGCCAAGGGTTTCAAACCTTCGTCGCGAAAATTGCGCAAATCGGTGATTACTATTGCGTAATCTTTAAATTCTGCGGCAGCGACTTTGGAGGCGACACAACTAAGATCGATAGGTGCCGCGATAGACATCCAGTTGTAGCGCAGAATTTCATTGGCATCTGTCCAGGTGGCGCCGCTTAATTCACCGGCGAGTGACGTCCAATATTGCAACATATCGTTATGGCCAGAACCCCACATGGTTTGGTTATAAATTGTTGCTAGTGAAACGCGATTGGGGGTGTTGTCGTCACTCAAACTGTTGCGCCCGCGATCTTCACTGCCGCCATTGTTGTCGTTGTTGCTATCCATTAAATCCAGTAGCGCTGCTGCAACGCGCGCTTCTTGTTTTTCGCCGAGCCGATTGGTGCCAGAATACAATTCCAATTGTTGCCCACCCGTGTCATTTTGATTGGTGCATGTAGGCCATTCGCCTCTGCCTTCCGTAGTGCCTTCATCCCAATTGTATTGGCCGTCATTGCACAGGCTTAACATAAATGCGCTCGCCCAACCTTCGCTCCATGACAGCCGTTCATCTTGCACTGCATCGCCAAAGTTGTGCGCACCGCCGGGGCTTGGGTCACCATCGGGGTAGGCGGCGTCCATTAAAAAATGACCGTATTCATGAACCGCAATATCCGGTGCGCGATTAGTGGATGCCGATAAATTTACTTGCCCGTTATAAAAATCCCCTGAGCTGGGATAATCAATTTCGACAAAGCCCGGGTCGCGGCCACCAACGCTGACAATGTGTTGCCAGGCGCGATCAATAAATGAAAATATTTGCGCTGCTTCCATATCATCGCTCGGCGTAAGTGTGCCGTAATTCACTACTGTCCCTTCATTTAAATCATCGCGCACATCGGATGCCCATTCGTAATCGCCACCATCGTGAACCCGCCAGCGGGTATTGCGCAGTTTTACTTTGATGTAAAGATCGCGGCCATTTTGCAACCAGCCGTCATCGTTGTTCACCGAAAAACTATAATCGCCGTTGCCACTGGTAGCGTCAGACTCGAGAAATTCATCGCCGAAGGTATCGTCGTCATAAAGATAAATACTGGCATTGACTAGCGGTTTGATCGAGCCATCAAAATCGGTAAATACGATGCGCCCGTTAACAGTTACCGGATCGCGTTCGCGCCAGACGGTATTGTTGGAGTTGACTACATATTTCGCGTCTTGCCCTAAATCTTTGTCCGCGCGCACCAATAGCACTGGGCGTTGTTCATCGCTCACTATGCGCGTCAACACCTCTTTAGTGACGGGTGTTAAGTTACCCGAAAATGCGCGTACCGTTTTTGCCTCGGTAAAACTTTCTGTACGTCTTTTATTGCGCGTATCTCGCCATTGTTTTTGCGTGAATAACACCGCTTTATTTTTTTCAGTCACTTCTTGATAAAAAATGATGCGGTCATAAACAACGCCTTTGCTATCACCAATTTCGAGTTCTATTTTGTAAACTCCCGGTTTGTTAAACGCCGGAACTTTGGTATCTACCACTGTGTTTTTGTTGCGTTGTTTTTCATCGCTGATTTTAAGCCGTGTTGCTTCACCTATTTTAGTCGGTACACCGGTGGTATCGATTAACGTAATGACAACCTCATTAATTCGCGCGTCATTTACCGTGACGCGAATGGGTACGATGAAACTGTCTTTGATGGCGCGCAGCGAAGTGATTTTTTCATCGGCATCCGGTATCGCCGCAATAGGGCGGTCGGGTGGTGTGGCATTCGCCGGTGCGGCCAGTAATGACGAAAACAATAATAGAGAAATCATTAGCGATGGCAGTATCACCGATGAAATAACCAGGGTTGATACAGTGGGTGATGAAAGTAAGTTGAATAGCGGCGCTGTTATTTCTTTTAGCGATTTCATAACGTCTCTCCTTAAAGTAGAACATAAATTTCGGAGTTTCCGAGACTTTTAGGTTACGCCTGAAAAATAATTTTGGTTGTGCGGAATGAGTCTGGATGTATGTGAAATATTCACACAGTCTTTGGGTAAATCCGTAGTGTTGGCGTACGCATAGTTCACATAATTGGTGCTGGCTTGACTCTCGCTATTCGTTTTGTTGTAGTCTTGGGCAGATAAAAATAATGCAGTCCTATAACTGTAACGCTGGTTAAAACACTTCCCTGTTAATCATCAACTCTTTGAGATTACTTGTTTATTTTGGTGACAAAAAATAAATGAGAAATTGATTCGTATCATTGCAGAAAGTGCGCTGTGTATCGCCTGATGCATACGCCGTTGGTTTCTGTTGTCGGCAAGCTATTTTTTGAAGGAATGACTTATGAAACTATTTTTAAATTGGCTTAAACCGTTATTGATTAGCGGCAGCGCAATGGCAATCGGTTTATATGGCAGCTCGGCGGCGGCTGCAAAATGTGAATACACAGTGGCAAATGACTGGGGCAGCGGGTTTACCGCCAGTATTCGCATCATCAACAATGGCACTGCGCCTATTTCCGGTTGGGCGCTGAGTTGGAGTTACAACGATGGTTCGCGCGTGACCAGCAGTTGGAATGCCAGCGTGTCGGGCGCCAACCCCTATGCGGCAGCGCCATTAAATTGGAATAGCACTATTGCGGTCGGCGCCAATGTGGAATTTGGAGTACAGGGCACCAATGGCGGCAGTAAAGCCCAAGTGCCGGTAATTGCGGGTGCGGTTTGCAGCAGTGTGGTTATTTCCAGCGTTGCGCTGGTGAGTTCGAGTGTGGCGCCCAGTTCAAGCAGTAGATCGAGTTCCAGCGTGTCGAGCATAGTTTTACCGTCGAGCCTCAGCTCCAGTGCGCGCTCATTCTCGAGTTTGAATGTTGCTTCCTCGTTGCGCAGTTCCAGCGCTGTGTCGGTGGCGGCGCAAGTGTGTAATTGGTATGGCAGCCCTACGCCCGTGTGCGTTAGCACTACCAATGGTTGGGGTTATGAGAATGGTAAAAGCTGCGTCGCCCTTGCTACCTGCAGCGCGCAACCAGCGCCTTATGGTGTGGTAGGTGCGTCATCCAGTGCGCGGTCGTCGGTGCTTTCATCTTCCAGTGTGAGTAGCCTTGCCAGTTCATCGCGCAGCTCATCATTGCAAAGTTCATCGCTCCTGAGTTCATCGGTGCGAAGTTCTTCATCCAGCTCCATAACCAGTAGTTCGGCCAGCAGTATTCCACCCATCGTCGGCGGTTGTGATGGCTATGCGACACGCTACTGGGATTGCTGTAAACCGCATTGTGGCTGGTCTGGTAATGTGCCTTCGCTCGTTGCACCGCTGCAAAGTTGCGCGGCGAATAATTCGCGTTTAGCCGATTTGAGTTCGCCCAGCAGTTGCGATGGCGGTAACGCACACATGTGTTGGGGTCTGGCGCCTTTTGCCGTGAGCGATACGCTCGCTTACGGTTACGCCGCTACTTCCAATGGTGATGTCTGCGGCCGTTGTTATCAGTTGCAATTTACCGGTGCCTCGCATAATTCGGCGGGCGATCCTGGCTCGGCGGCATTGCTTGGTAAAACCATGATTGTGCAGGCCACCAATATTGGCTACGACGTAGGTGGCGGCCAGTTCGATATTTTGGTACCCGGCGGCGGCGTAGGTGCGTTTAATGCGTGCTCTGCACAATGGGGCGTTTCCAACTCTGAATTGGGCGCGCAATACGGTGGCTTATTGGCTGCGTGTAAGCAGGAGTTGGGTTACAACGCGAGCCTTGCGCAATACAAATCCTGCTTAACCAATCGTTGCAATAGCGTATTTGGTTCACGCGGATTAACGGAATTGCAGAAAGCGTGTACCTGGTACGCCGATTGGTTCCAAGCGGCAGATAATCCTGCACTTAAATATAAAGAGGTCGCATGCCCAGCGGAATTAACCGCACGTTCGGGGATGAATCGCGGTCCATTAAACGATATTAAAACCAGTTGTAACTGATTGATGTGCGTGTAAATAATTAACGCGAACGCGACATGATTTTGCAACCATAAATTGTTAAAGGTAATTAACCAAAAACAATGTGCGTAACCCGTACATTGTTTTTTTTCGCCCCGAATTTACGAAGAAGAGTTGAAATATGTGAAGTGGTCATACATTTGCTGTGCGCATTCATCTAATTGGCACATGCATGAGTCACAATTTTGCTGTGATTTGCGCGTGCCAATTATTGTGTTGCACTCTGGTGCAAATAAAAATAATGCAGTGCACGCATCGCTAACCTGTATAAAAAAAGCGCCCCAATTGTTATCAGTTTTTCTGATTTTTTGCTTATTTAGATGACAAAAAAATCATGACGGATTGATTCTGTTTATCACCGTCACTGCGCGCTGCAACTGCAGTTTTTTTCTGTTAACGTCCACTCACTTTTCTTGGAGGAATGCATGATGAAATTACTTTCAAGTTGGATTAAGGCACTCTGCCTTAGCGGATTCGCACTGGCGTTCAGCCTGTATGGCAGCATTGCGTTTGCAGCTAAATGTGAATACAAAGTAACGAATGATTGGGGTAGTGGTTTCACGGCGACTATTCGTATTCTCAATAATGGCACTGAACCTATTGCGGGTTGGGCGGTGAAGTGGAATTACAGCGATGGCTCACGTATTACCAATAGTTGGAATGCAACACTGACCGGCGCTAATCCCTATTCCGCTGCGCCATTAAATTGGAATCGCAATATTGCACGGGGTGCGAGTATCGAATTTGGTATGCAAGGTATTAATGGTGGTAAAAAAGCGCAGCTCCCAGTGGTATCGGGTGCGGTTTGTACCACTGTGGTCACATCCAGTGTTGCGCCAGTGAATTCGAGTGCAGCGCGCAGTTCCAGTAGTCTGCGGTCGAGTAGTTCTGTTGCGGTTGTGCGTTCATCGTCAAGTATTGCTAGCAGTTTACGTTCATCATCGAGTGCTATCAGTCGCGCTAGCTCATCGGTGCAAATTGTATTGCCGGTCTCATCTAAATCCAGTTCATCACTCACAAGTTCATCCCTCCGAAATTCTTCATCCAGCGCAAAAACAAGCAGCTCCGCCAGCAGTGTTGCGCCTATTGTTGGTGGCTGTAGTGGTTATGCCACGCGCTATTGGGATTGCTGTAAACCACACTGTGGCTGGTCGGGTAATGTGCCTTCACTGGTTGCGGCGCTGCCAAGTTGCGCAGCGAACAATACGCGCTTAACCAATGTGAATTCGGGCAGCAGTTGCGATGGTGGCAATGCGCACATGTGTTGGGGCATGGCGCCGTTTACCGTGAACGAGAAATTGGCCTACGGTTTTGCGGCTACTTCCAGTGGCGATGTGTGTGGCCGTTGTTATCAATTGCAATTTACCGGTAGCTCGTACAATTCGCCGGGCGATCCGGGTTCGGCAGCATTAGCGGGTAAAACCATGATCGTGCAGGCAACCAATATCGGCTACGACGTGAAAGGTGGCCAGTTCGATATTCTCGTCCCCGGCGGTGGCGTAGGTGCATTTAACGCCTGCTCGGCGCAATGGGGTGTATCCAACTCCGAATTGGGCGCGCAATACGGTGGATTGTTAGCGGCGTGTAAACAAGAGTTCGGTTATAAAGCGACGCTTGCACAATATAAAACCTGCCTGATTAATCGCTGCAACAGTGTATTTGGCTCGCGCGGATTAACCGAATTGCAGAAGGCCTGCACTTGGTACGCCGATTGGTTCCAAGCGGCGGATAACCCCGCGCTTAAATACAAAGAGGTGGCGTGCCCTGCTGAATTAATCGCGCGTTCAGGCATGAATCGCGGTGCGTTAAACGATATTAAAACCAGCTGTAATTAACACTTACAGGATCTGTTTTCTGAGCTGGGGAAAATACATGGCTAAAAAGATTGCTCGTGCAACAACGTAAATAATAAACGCGCTCCACAAACCCTGGTTACCAGCGATGGGTACCAGTAACCAAGCTGCTGCAAAAAATAGCATCAGTGAAAATAAAGCGGCGTTACGCATAGCGCGGCTGTGGGTGGCACCAATAAAAATGCCATCTAATTGAAAAGCAGCAAACGACACCAGCACATACACAGCTGCGTAAGGCAAATAGAGATGAGCTGCTTGTTGAATTGCCGTTAGCGGATTGAGTGCGTTAATAGCGGCTGTTCCGCACAGCAAAATCAAGCCCATCAACCCCAGCGCGGAAGCCGCGGCTATTTGTGTTGACGTGATAATGGCGCGATCAAATAATTGACGATTGCGCGCGCCGATCGTTTTTCCGACGAGTGACTCCAGCGCAAATGCAAAACCATCGAGAAAAAATGCCGAGAAGGAAATAAATTGCAGCAAAATATAATTTGCGGCGAGAGTGGTATCGCCAAACTGCGCGCCCTGATTGGCAAACCAGCCAAAACCGGTAAGCATAAATAAGGTGCGCCACATAATGTCGCTATTGATTTTTAGGGTGTTCACCAATGCATGGCGTTGAAAAATAGATGACCAAATAAAAAACTTTTCAGCGCTGTGATGATATTGAATGCGCAACAGATTAACTACAATGAATCCACCCACAATAAAACATAACCATTCCGCGATAACCGTTCCTAACGCTATACCTTGTACACCCCAATCCAACACCACTACAAAAATCACATCGAGAATTAAATTTACGCCATTGAGTAACAATTGTAGTCCCAACAATTGGCGTGTGTGTCCAAGGCCAATAAGCGTGCCCATGATGGCATAGCTGGCGAGTGCAGCTGGCGCTCCCCAAATACGTGTTTGCATATAAGTTTGCGCACCCTGTTCAACGGCGCTGCTGCCATCCAACAACCAGAAGGCGAGGGCACTCAATGGGTATTGCAACAGAATCAATACCACACCAATCGCACTACCTAATAACAGCGCGCGGCTAAACGCAACGCGTACTTCACGGTAATCGCCTGCGCCAGCAGCTTGCGCGGTAAAACCGCTAGTGCCCATGCGCAGAAAACCAAAACCCCAAAATACAAAACTAAAAATCAGCGAGCCGAACGCAATCGCACCTACATCGGCTGCGCTACCGGTGTGGCCAATCACTGCGGTGTCTACCAAGCCTAATAACGGAACGGCGGCATTAGCGAGAATGATCGGCACAGCCATTTGAATAATGGCGCGGTGGCTGGTGGGGATAAGTGCGGGTGTGGTCATGTAGAGTCCGTAATAAAAAACCCGGCTAGTTGCCGGGTTCAGTTACAAATCCTAATTTTAAAATTCCTGCTCGCTGCACTGCGGCCATGGTTTTGATTACATGTTCGTAATCTACTGTTCGGTCGCCGCGAATATGTACTTCTGGTTGCGGTTGTTTGTTGGCTTCTGCTGCCAGACGCAGGTCCAAATCTTCCATAGTGACTTGCGTTTCATTCCAAAAAATATTGCCGTCGGCATTTACCGCGAGATTAATCGTTTCCGGTTTTAATTCATTGGGTGTGTTATCTGCGCGCGGTAAATCCACTTTGACTGAGTGGGTTAATACCGGCACGGTGATGATAAAAATAATCAGCAATACCAACATGACGTCCACTAGCGGCGTCATGTTGATCTCGTTCATTACTTCTGTATCGTCGTCGAGTCCACCGCCGAAGGCCATGGCTACACCTCTTTATTACGTGGAGAAAGTTTGGTGATTATGCCTTTGTTTTGCATCGGGCTGCCGGTAATAAAGTAGGCGTGTAACTGATGTGCAAAACGGTTGAGTTTGTTCAGCATCCCTTTATTAGCGCGAGTCAGTGCGTTGTAGCCGAGCACGGCAGGAATCGCGACCGCCAAACCAAACGCGGTCATGATCAATGCTTCGCCTACGGGGCCTGCAACTTTATCGATACTCGCTTGGCCAGAAACGCCGATCCCAACCAGTGCGTGATAAATCCCCCACACAGTACCGAATAAACCTACAAAAGGTGCAGTCGATCCAACAGAAGCGAGAATGGCAAGGCCGCGCTGCAAACGCTCGGCGCTTTCATCGATAGAACCGCGCAAACAGGCAGTGAGCCATTCAGCTAAGGGTAGGTGGCCGTGTAGATCGTCTTTGTGATTGCTGTGATGGTCGAGCGCTGCTTGACCTTCTTCTGCTAGATGACGAAAAGGATTGGTGCGGTCTTCACCGAGGGTGCGCAAACCTTCAGCAAAACTTTGTGCGTGCCAAAAATCATTCAAGCCTTGCGCCGGGTGACGCAAACGCCATAAGCCCCAAGCGCGAACTACAATCACCCACCAGCTGGCGATGGACATAATTAACAAAATAATCGCAACGCCTTTGATGAGTGCGTCGCCTTGCTGCCAAATGGAAGCAATGCCGTAGGGTGAATCCATATAAACCTCGAAGCGTAAAAATAAGGACAAAAATAAAAGACAAATAAAACTACAGAAAATAGAAAGCGTAAAAATTAATGCAAACTAAATTCAACCGGCTGTTCATACCAAAAATCGATTTTTTTATCGCCTTGGGTCGCTGGTTGATAGCGCCAGTTTTTCACTGCTTTTACGGCCGTATCATCTAAGCGTTTAAAACCACTGGAATTTTTTATTTTGATATCACCCACAGTACCGTCGGCCTTGATCAAAATCTCTAATACCACTACACCTTCCTCACGTAAGCGGCGCGACAAACTTGGGTAAACCGGCGCCGGGTTAGTCAGCTGGCCCGCTTCAGCGCGCGGCGGCAATACTGGCGCGGGTGTGGGTTCTGCCGGTTTCGGTTCCGCTGGCTTTTCTACCGGTGGTGGCGGTTCCGGTTCCGGTGCTTTTACTGCGCGCTCTGAAGGTGGTGCCTTGGGCGGTGGTTTAGGTGTCGGTTTTGGCTCCGGCTTTTTTTCTGGTGGTGGAGGTGGAGGTGGTGGTGGCGGTTCGGGTGGCGGTGGTGGCGCCTCTTCCGGTTCAGCCATTACCAATATACCTTGAATCGTCGGCATGACGATCTCAACCGGTTTGGGTTCAGCGCGTACCAATAGCACCGCTGCCAACACGCCGACGTGAACGCCGATAACGAGCAAAAAGGAGTTAAGTGAGGCGTTTTTGAATGGCATTGGCTACTGCTATGGAAGGTCAATAAAAGGGTGGATAATAATTCGGCGCTAATGATAATCTTTCTCATTGATTAAGGCAATCAAATCATTCATGCGCCATATGATGGTTTTACCCTTTAATAAGATGCAGATGGGGGCTGGTTTTGCGCTCGGGTGCCGATGTTATACTCGGCCTCCCGCGTTGACGCGCTCTGCCAGTAGGAACTCATGGAAATCTTTGTATTGCTCGGCCTGATTGTATTGAACGGCCTTTTTGCGATGTCGGAAATCGCTATCGTTACCGCAAAAAAATCCCGTTTGATGGCGCTTGCAGCCAAGGGCAATAGTTCGGCGGTGGTCGCGCTGAAATTAGGCGAAGATCCCACCCAGTTTTTATCTACCGTGCAGATTGGTATTACGTCGATTGGCATCATGAACGGTATTTTCGGCGAATCCATTCTTGCTGAACCCTTTGCCTTATGGTTGCAAACCTTTGGTGTGCCGGTTGGTTTTAGTGATAATTTCGCCACTATTTTGGTGGTAGTGGTGGTGACCTATTTATCGATAGTCGTCGGTGAATTGGTGCCCAAACGTATCGGCCAGCTGAGTGCGGAACGCATTGCGTGTTATGTCGCTAAGCCGATGCAACTGCTCGCACTGATCACCAAACCCTTCGTTTATTTCCTCTCGGGTTCGACTCGCACCTTAATGCGCTTGCTCGGTTTTCATCACACGCAAAACTCACAAGTCACGCAAGAAGATATTCATGCGATTCTCGATGAAGGTTCAAGCTCGGGTGTCATTGAACAACAAGAACATGCGATGGTGAAAAATGTATTGCGCCTGGAAGCGCGCAGTATCGTGTCATTAATGGTGCCGCGCTCGGACATTATTTATTTGGATACTGCCTTATCGCTGGAAGAAAATTATCAGCGGGTGATGAAGTCACCGCACTCGCGCTTTCCCGTCTGCGATAAACAGATCGACAACTTAATTGGGGTGATCAATGCCAAAGAATTGTTGGCCGAGGCGATCAGCGGCAGCACGATTGATTTGCGTTCCATGGCACAACAATGTCATGTGGTGCCTGAATCGCTAACCGGCATGGAGTTGTTGGAGTTTTTCCGTTCATCGCACAGCCAAATGGTATTTGTGGTGGATGAATACGGTGATCTGCGCGGCATAGTGACGCTGCAGGATTTACTGGAAGCGCTCACCGGCGAATTTATTATGGGTGAGGGCGAAGATGCTTATGTGATTCGCCGCGACGATGGTTCGCTGTTGCTCGACGGTATGTTGGCGATTGTGGACTTAAAAGATTGCCTTGAAATTGATGACCTACCGGAAGAGGGCGATTACGAAACCCTGAACGGATTAATTATGTTGCTGATGGGGCGCATGCCTGCCACTGGCGACAAATTGGTAGTGCAAGGCTGGCAGTTGGAAATCGTCGATATGGATGGTCGTCGCATCGATAAAGTGCTCGCCTACCCGATAATTTAATATCCCCGTTAGTGCGGCAGTCAGTGCCGCTTTTTTGTCTGCCATGCGGCGCTAGTTTGTTAACAGCGTCGCATTTTTACCGCGCTTTTTACTGCTCCTGCATACTGCTTCAATTTCCCCACTGCTAGCTCACCTGAAATAAATAAACCATCGAAAAGTACCACTTTCAGATTCTATATTGTAATTTTGACTATATGCATATGGTTCTGGTGACCATATATATATGGTTTAATTGACAATAACTATTTTGCTTTGTATACAAGCGCAAGTCGAAGTCACCGCGCCGTTTTTAACAATAACAGCTGCGTAATGTGGCGCTCGATCAATGCCTGTTTATCAAAGAGCAGGTTCACCCTTCCAGCAGTCCCTTTTCCTCTAATAGCGGTATTGGTTGAGCGGTTACATTCGGAGCTTAATAATGAAATTTCCCAACATCGGCAAAAGTGTTGCTACAGCACTTATCAGCGTGGCGGCGCTGTGCGCAACAACGGTCAATGCACAAACCTTAACCTCAAATTCAACCGGAACCAACAACGGTTTCTACTACTCATTCTGGAAGGATTCCGGCAATGCATCCATGACTTTGCATGCGGGTGGTCGTTACGCATCGCAATGGACTAACAACACTAATAACTGGGTAGGCGGGAAAGGTTGGAACCCCGGCAGCAGCAATAAGGTTGTGAGTTACTCGGGTAACTACGGCGTGAGCGCTAGCCAGAACTCTTACCTGGCGCTGTATGGTTGGACCAGAAGCCCGCTGATTGAGTACTACGTTATTGAAAGCTACGGTTCATACAACCCGGCTAGCTGTTCTGGCGGTACTGACTACGGCAGTTTCCAAAGCGATGGCGCGACTTACAATGTTCGCCGCTGCTTACGTACCCAGCAACCGTCAATCGATGGCACACAAACCTTTTATCAATACTTCAGCGTGAGAAATCCGAAGAAAGGTTTTGGCAATATCTCGGGCACTATCACCTTTGCCAATCATGCAAACTTTTGGGCGAGCAAAGGCCTGAATTTAGGTGCGCATAACTACATGGTGCTAGCGACCGAAGGTTATCAAAGCAGCGGTAGTTCTGATTTAACCGTGAGTGAAGGTGCTAGCGGTGGCGGTGGAACACCTGCCAGCAGTACCGCGGCTACTAGCAGCCGTAGTTCGGTTGCATCATCAGCTGCCGGCGGTGGTGGAAGTGGCGGAGCAATTACCGTTCGCGCACGTGGTGCAGCGGGAACAGAACACATCAATTTACGCGTGGGCGGTGCTGTAGTCGCAAACTGGACCTTAACTACCAGCTTGCAGAACTACGTTTACACCGGCAGTGCGTCGGGCGATATCCAAGTCCAATTTGATAATGACGCCACTGGTCTAGATGCCTTTATCGATTACATCCAAGTCAATGGTGAAACTCGCCAGGCAGAAGACATGGAATACAACACCGCGACTTATGCTGGCGGCAGTTGTGGTGGTGGTACAGGTACTGAAACCATGCATTGTAGTGGTGTGATTGGTTTTGGTTTCACCTACGATTGTTTCAGCGGCAGCTGTAGTGGTGGTAACACTGGCGGCGGTACAGGCGGCAGCACCAGCAGCACTGGCGGCAATACCGGTGGCGGCACAACGAACTGCAGCGGTTACGTGGGTATTACCTTCGATGACGGCCCCGGCGCAAATACCACTACCTTGATTAACCTGCTGAAGCAAAACAATCTCACCCCGGTAACCTGGTTTAATCAGGGTAACTATGTGGCGAGCAATGCATCACTGGTTGCACAGCAGCGCACCGTGGGCGATGTGCAAAACCACAGCTATACCCACCCGCATTTGAACACTATGAGCTATCAGCAAATTTATGATGAGCTGAACCGTACCAGCCAAGCAATTCAAAACGCCGGTGCTCCAAAGCCAACCTTGTTCCGTCCGCCTTACGGTGAAGTGAATTCAAACATCACCCAAGCAGCCCAAGCACTCGGTATGCGTGTTATTACCTGGGATGTGGATTCAAAAGACTGGGACGGCGCTAGCGCTGCTGCAATTGCCAATGCCGCTAATCAACTGCAAAACGGCCAAGTAATCCTAATGCACGACGCCAACTACAACAACACTAACGCAGCGATCCCGCAAATTGCGGCTAACTTGCGTGCGAAAGGTCTGTGTGCTGGCCGCATCGACCCAAGCACCGGTCGCGCTGTTGCTCCAGCTGGTTCAACCGGCGGTACAAGCAGTGTTGCCAATACCAGCAGCAGCCGTAGCAGCAGTAGCGTTGCCAGCAGCCAAGGCGCAACTAGCAGCACCGGAAATACTGGTAGCAATTGCCAATGCAACTGGTGGGGCACGCTTTACCCAACCTGTAAAAACCAAACCAGCGGTTGGGGTTGGGAGAACTCAAGAAGTTGTATTGCTACAGCTACCTGTAACAGCCAAGGCACTGGCGGTGGCAGAGAAGTTTGTAACTAAACCTGAGCATCGCTCGGCGTTAAGTTGAGCGAAGGCACAAAAAAATGGGGCGATTTTTTCGCCCCATTTTTTTCACAGATCACCATAAATCCGTATTATTTGAGCTTTAACTCTTTCACTAAATGATCTGCTTTATACACCGTTTTTAAAGCTTCGCTGATTGCGGCTGGATGTACCGACACAGCGCGATTGACCGACTCATCAAAAAAGTAAGTACCACCCAGCGATTTAATGTTGCCATCAAAAATTAACCCGACTAATTCACCCTTGGCGTTGATTAACGGGCTGCCTGAATTCCCACCGACTATATCGTTAGTAGACACCTGATTGAAACGCGCTTTCTTACTCAATTTTTTCTGCGCGCCAACCCAGCTATTGGCCAGTTTGAAAGGGGCATAATCGGTTGCGCGATCAAACAATCCGACAATATCGGTAAAGGGTTTTATCGGTTGTCCTTTTTCGTCCCAACCACGAATCACACCGTGGGACAGACGTAGTGAGAAGGTGGCATCGGGATAAACCTGTGTCCCTTTATAATCAAAGCGTGCTTTGGCCAACTGACTTGCTGCCGCTTTTTGTATCGGCTCAATATTTTGATCATAGTCAGTGCGGAACTTGCGCGCGTGTTCATCAATTAATAGCGCCAGTTTCAGTGCGGGGTCATCACTATTTTTCACCGCTTCAGTGCCGCCCTCCCACAGTTGTTTGCGCACGGCGCTATTACCCAATTTGCTATTCGATACAATCTCCGCAGCCAAGATCTCGGGCGATTTTTTGCCTAAAATATTTTTCACGACTGGATTATCGACGCCGAGTTTTTCGCGCAGCTTACTGAGTGACCAAGCGAGTTTCATGCGTTCAAAGTCATTATATAAAGGCACATCGGCAAATAGCCCGGCCTGTACGGCAGGCAAGCTAGCATCGGAAAATTCGCGCAAACGCTGCCCGTCGGGTTTTGTTTTTTCTGCAGTACCACGCACCAAGGTACGTGCCCAGGTTACATGTTGCGACATAGCACCAAAACCCACTTCAACCATTACATAATCAACATAAAGATTTCGCCAGGCGATTTGTGTTTCGCTCAATGTTTGCCAGGGATCACCATAGACTTTTAGTCGCGCAGGATCATTTTTTACCCAGCTGCGAAACGCATTTTCCTGCTCGCGCTTTTGTTGAATTACAGCAGGTGCCAGCAGTGACTGAAACATACCGGTGCGCGCTTTTATCCCATTTTCAACGTTGGTCAGCTCAGTTTGTGCAATACGTGCTTGCTCATCGCCTTGGGTTGAATATTGTAATAACAGGCCACGGTATTCGGCTGCCAACAACAAGCGAAAAGGTAATACCAAATCCCGTTGAGTTTCCAATTCGGCAATGGTTAACAACCGTTGCGTTGTGCCGGGGTGGCCGAGGGTCATGACCAACTCACCTTCTTTAGCGCCTTTAGGGTTGATTGGAAACCAAGCATCATTAGCGATCGGCTTGCCTGCTAAATCATAAACACGCAGTAAACTCATATCGAGGTTGTAGCGCGGAAAATTAAAATTGTCCGGGTCGCCACCAAAAAAACCGGCGGCATATTCCGGTGAAAATACCAAGCGCACATCCTGATAGCGTGCGTACTGATAAACATGATATTGGCCGCCGCCATATAGCTCAACAATGTCACAGCGCCGTTGGTCGCCGGAGTTGCCGACACATTCTTTTTCAATTAGCGATTGCTCGACTTTTTTTGCATCACTAAAAGTCTTGCCCGATAAACCGGCAAGTGCTTTTTGCATGCGCGTTGTTACGTCCTGCGTTTTTTCCAAACGGTTAACTTCCATCCCCGGACATTGTTTTTCTTCACCGGGATTATTGGCGAGAAAACCACTGTTCACTAAATCCTGTTTTTCGCTGGATAAGTCTTCTACGCAGCCAATCACACAATGATGATTAGTAAGCACCAAGCCTTGCGACGATACAAAAGAGCCTGAGCAACCACCTGCCAAACGCACCGCGCTACGCATGGATGTATCCAGCCATGCAGGTGTGGGTTTAAAGCCATAGCTTTTTTCCAGATTTTCATAGGGTAGGTTATCCAGTGTCCACATACCTTCAGCGGCCAAACTCGGTAGCGCAGCCAATGCAGTGCTGGCCAGTACCACCACTTTTGTTATTAATCGCATAAGCAAACTCCTGCTAGTAAATGAATATTAAATCGGGATGATGAAAGTGTATGCTGAAGTGTAGAGCAATGTTCATGTTAATAACTACGCTAGTTTGATTTTCTAACGCAAGTTCGCCACGGATTATTTCCTGTCACTTTTTGCTGCTATTATGCCGAGCTACTTCCATGCTCAAACTCTGTTAAAAAGGTTTTAGTCGTCGCATGTCTGCTCCCCATATTTTAGTCATTGAAGATAATCGCGAAATTCGTGTCTCTGCGCGTTTTGTGTTGGAAGATTTTGGTTTTGCTGTGGCCGATGTAGAAAACCCTGCAGTAGCCAAACAATGGCTAAAACTACACAAAGCTGATTTGATTTTGCTGGATATGAATTTTGAACGCGATACTACTTCAGGGCAGGAGGGGCTGGAGTTTTTGCGCTGGCTACAGCAGCAGGGCTTAGAGATTCCGCTGGTGGCGATGACGGCTTGGTCCAATATCGAGCTAGTAGTAAAAGCCATGCAATTAGGTGCGGGCGACTTTATTGAAAAACCCTGGAACAACCAGCGCTTGCGCCAAGTATTGCAACAACAATTGCAATTACGGAATTTGCAGCGCGACAAACGCGCATTGCAACAGCGCTTGGAAAATTCGCCACCCGAATTAGTGTGGCGCAGCGACGTGATGAATCAACTAATGCAACAATTAACCGCTGTTGCTGCAACCGATGCCACCATTTTACTCACCGGCGAAAATGGCACTGGTAAAAGTCAATTAGCCCAATGGCTACACACTAATTCCCCACGTGCGGCGCAACCTTTTATTGCTGTGAACATGGGCGCATTACCGGAATCTTTATTTGAAAGCGAAATGTTTGGCCATAAAAAAGGCGCCTTTACCGATGCCAAAGAAAATCGTATCGGCCGTTTTGAATTGGCGGAGCAGGGCAGTTTATTTTTAGATGAAATTGCCTGCATACCATTTGCACAACAAAGTAAATTATTGCGCGTATTGGAATCCGGCGAATTTGAAATGCTCGGCTCCAGCCAAACCCGGCGCGCTGATGTGCGTTTAATCAGCGCGACTAATAGCGATTTCGCTCAACTAATTAGCGATGGCTTGTTTAGGCAAGATTTGTATTATCGTTTAAACACTCTCGAATTTCGCATTCCCGCACTGCGTGAACGCCCGGAAGATATTGCTGCCTTAGCGCAATTTTTTATGCGCAAACACGGCCTGCGTTACCGTAAGCCAGAATTAACCTTATCAGCCTGTGCGGTAAAATTATTAACCGCTTATCCGTGGCCGGGAAATATCCGTGAATTAAGCCATATGATGGAACGCGCAGTGTTACTAGCGCAGGGCGGTGAATTGACATCCATGCAATTTAATTTACCTGCGATGATTCATTCGGCAGCTGCGCATGAATTGCCTTTGATGAAGTTGGATGATGCCGAACTACAATTAATTCAGCAGGCATTAGTTCATACCCAGGGTAATAAACAGCATGCGGCCGATTTATTAGGCATTACTAAATCGTCACTATATCGACGCTTAGAAAAATACGGTTTAGAAAAATACTCGTCACAAAAAGAATAAAAAAATCCCTGCGCAGGGCAGGGATAAAAGGTGCTTCATGTACAAACCAGATTAAATTTTATTAATTGCCTCTTGTGGGCTGAGTTGATGAGCTTTCATCAAAGGAATGCGGCTTGCGAAAACGACTAGCAGCGTCAAGGCTAGCGTCACAGCAAGTGCTATAACAGCAATGCTCCAATAATTCATAATAATTAATTGGCTCATGATGCCCGGCAAAAACATGACAAAAAATGCAGAGCCCAACAACAGGCCTGCACCGAGTTTGATGTAAGTATCACGCATGAACAGGCGCGTGATTCGTTGCTCGGCAAGACCCAATGCTTTCATTACTCCAATATCATTGGTGCGTTGCAGCATCACCCGTGCACTAATCGCATAGATACTTAATGCTGACATGATAAACGCGATTAACGTAGCAGGTATAAAGTTGTACAGCAGCATCTCAAAACGACTGGCGTTATCATTTAAAGCAACTTCCATACTGGTAGGTTCTTCCAGCGCAACTTCAGCATCTATTTGTCTTGCGGTGGTTAATAGCTCATCCACCAATGAGTATGGGGCGACGTCAGTTTTGGCAATAAAATACATCCCACTCCACACCGGCATTATTTGCTTTGAGGGGCGATAAATCGTTTCCATTTTAATGCGATAAAAAGAGAGTGGCAGGCCATACAGTAAATCTGGTGCTACTCCTACAATGGTTAAGAGCAGTCCATCTTTATCAGGATTCAGCTGCATTTTTTTGCCTACCGCTGAACCGTTCGGGGACAATTTTTTAGCAAGCTCTGCTGAGACTATGACGACTAGTTCGGAATTTTCGTCATCACTCTGCGTAAATTTTCGTCCTTCCAGTAATGGTGTATTGAGCGTAGAAAAATAGTTGTCCGCAATGGGGATTTCTATGGCTTGCATATAGCTACCACCTTGGGATAAATCTATTTCGGTGCTATTAATCATACTCAAATAACCGCTCCCGCCTGGACGGGATGAGGTGTAAGTCACTTGCTGTACACCCGGCACCCGGCTGAATTCTTGGGTGAGTTTTTCGTAATAACTGTTGCGGTCAGCGAGGGCTGCATAATTAGATTCGGGTAATCGAATATAAGTTACTAAAAAGTTTTTACTATCGAAGCCATAATCAGTATGGAGCACATTGTAAAATGAAGAGAAGGCCACACCAGTCGATAACATGAGTACAAAAGTGCAGGCAACCTGTAGTGCAACCACGGAATTCATAAATTTACTGGATTGGTTACCCGCCCCTCCTTTTTTACCAGAATTTAATTGACGATAAAAACGTTTATTGGTAGCCATCAATACTGGAACTAAACCAGTAATCATCCAAGCGATAAGTACAAATAATAATCCTGCTTGAATAATGGATTTATTAAAGGTCAGTCTCCACCAGAAAGGGTCCCACTGAGGTACAACGTAATTTGTCCCATATTTAATTGCCAGTGCACACAACAATAATCCTATAGCTCCAGCAAAAGCATAGAGAAAAAATGATTCCAGCAAAGGCAGCAGCATAATGTTGCGTGCTGGAATTCCCAATGCATTCTTTATCGCGGCTTCTTTGGTATTACTGAGTATCCTCACTATCACCAAACTAGTAACACTAAAACAAGACATCAGCAGAACGCTAATGGCAACTACGGTCATCACTTGTGTAATCAGTTTCACCGGAGCTGCACGCGCTGTAGTGAACTTTTGTAACTGAATGGTTTTTCCTAAATAGGTTTTTGGATTATCTTGTTCGATCTCTTTGCCCAAGCGCTTCATTTCTTGATCGGCTTGCGCAACACTGACCCCCGGCTTTAATTTGCCCATGATTGCTAGCCAGCCTTCAGCCGCTTTGTCTGCGCTTTGTGGTGGTACATAAGCAAGCCATGCTTCGTGGCTGGTAGGAAAACGAAAGCCGCTATTCATCACGCCGACTACTACTGTTGGAACACCATCTACTTTAATTTCACGACCAATAACGGAGGGATCTTGCTGAAACAAACGATTCCATAAGGTGTGGCTAATAACGATAACGGAAGCAGCATTAGGTAAATCATCACTCGGTAAAAGTGTGCGACCCAATAGCGGCGGTTCGGAGGCTATTTGAAAAAGGCCAGAGGTAGTGGCAACCCCCCATACTTGTTGAGTGCTACTAGAAGTGGCTATTGTAAATGTACGATTTTCAATAATCGCGGTGCTATCCAGTGAAGTTTGTCGTTGCTGTACATAATGCGCGTCGTAATTGAGCAGTCCACCATCTAATCGTTGCAGGTCGCGCTCATAACGACTGGCATACACGATTTTGTCGCCATCGGCATAGGGCAGTTCTGCAAACAAGCGGGTGTGTACTTGCGCGTATAAAAAAAGTGAAATCGCCAAGCCGAGTGAAATTGCTAGCAGAATGACAAAGGTGTATTTTTTATCCTTGTACAAACGCACTGCCGCTTGTGTTACATCAAATGCATTAATCATAAAAGCATCCTTAAATTATTCGCGTGGAATTAACCAACCAGTGAGCCATCGGCAAAATGGATGTGGCGTGTTGCATCCTGTGTGTAGCGTGGGTCGTGCGTGACTATGCAAATGGTGGCGCCGGTTTGATGTTGTTGTTTAATTAAATCCATTACCGTTTCAGCACTTTTTGAATCCAGGTTGCCGGTGGGTTCGTCGGCAAGAATAATACTTGGGTTGGTTACCATCGCACGCGCAACTGCAACTCGCTGTTGTTGCCCACCTGAAAGTTGCGCTGGCGAATGATGTTTGCGGTGTGCCATGCCCACACGTTCCAGCGATTCAGTCGCGCGCTTTTTTACATCGGCAGCTATAGCGCCGGGGCGATAAATTAATGGCAGCATGACATTTTCCAACACGGTTAAATTTTCAATCAGGTTGAATGATTGAAAAATAAAACCAATTTCCCGGTTGCGAATTTCTGATTGCTCGTCGCGCCCCAGCTTACTTATGTCCGCACCTTTGAAAAAATATTGCCCTTCAGTAGGTGCATCCAATAAACCGAGAATAGAGAGAATGGTGGATTTACCCCCGCCCGATGGCCCGGAAATAGCAAGATATTCACCACGATTAATATGAAAGCTCACTTTATTAACGGCAAAAGTTTCTACCTCTTCAGTGCTGTACACTTTGGAAATATCGATAAGATCAATTAATTTTTCGCTTTTCATGCTGTTGTTGCTCATATTGTTAGTCGTCATTTTATTGTCCTTTTCCTGCACTAATGTAAACGAAATGTGTGTGTATCCTGACGGTCGGGAATATCCGACAAGACAATTTGGTCGCCAGTATTCAGGCCTTCAATTATTTGGATAAAGTGTGCGGAGAGTGCGCCAGATTTTACAGCGGTGAGCTGCGCAAGATTGCCATCGTTATTCAGCAAATAAACCGACATGTTGTCGTTCTCCGCTACCATCGACGGAATTTCTACGTAGATCGCATTGTCGATTGCTTGCACATAAATTGTGCCGGTAACGTACATACCAATTTTGCTGTCCTCGGGTGCATCTGCGTCGAAGTACACATCTACCTCGACAATACTGCCTTTAATATTCGGATCGACACGGTGCACATGACCCTGAATGCTTTTGCGATTAATTTGCAGCGTCACCGGTTGGTTGGGTGCAAGTTTGGTTGCTTGAATGGCTGGCACTGTGAGCGTGACATAGACCGAACGCGGATCAACTATTTGTGCAATGGGCGCTGCAGTGGTGACACTTTCACCGGGATTAAAATGAATGTTTTGCACAATGCCATCGCGGCTGGCACGAATATGCAAATCGGCGAATTGTTTTTTGATGCGCTCGTTTTCTTGTTGTACCGCCGCAAAACGAAATTCGCCTGCACGGGTTTGCGCAGTTTCAATTTGTTTAAAACTGGTTAACTCGAGTTGTGCTACTTCTAATTTCCCTTCGGCTTGTTCGACACTGACTTTAGTATTTACATATTCCAATTCCGGAATAGGAATCACACTGGTTTGCTTCAAACGGCTGAGGGCGTCGTAACGTGCGCTCACTTGTTTGTGATCCAAGCGCGCGTAAATTACGGCCGCTTTTAATGCGGTGCGGCGCGATTCGAGATTGGCTTTTAATAGTGCGAGATCCGCCTCGGCAGCTTGTACGTCTGATTGGCTTTTGGCGAACGCGGCAGCAACTTCATCGTTGGATAATTCCAGCAGCAGCTCACCTTTTTGCACCCACTGGCCCGCTTTTACTGGCGCTTGCACAACTTGGCCTTGCACACGCGCGACGATCCAGTCCGGGTCTTTTGCCGCTATTTGTCCATTGCCTAACACTTGCACATTGAATGCACCGCGTTTAACTTCGCCAATGCGCAAGGTTTCTTTATCTAATACGGGGCTGCCCAAATTACTGGTGGCAAAGTAATAAATTATCAGCGCAATGAACAAACTGCCGACAACCAGGATTGCACCAAATAATAATGGATTGCGTTTTTTGCGTGGGATAGCTCTATCCACTGAATTCTTCCTTAGGTTTTTATTGCGATGCTATTTGATTGCAGAATCAAGCTGGTTAGGCCGCTAACTGCCACTATTTTTATAGTGTAATAGCAGCCTTTGTACCAAAATTGCAGTGGATTGATTTGTAAGGAAGTTTTGCAAGTGGTGCGCTATAAATCAGCGGGAGTAGTCCGAATTCGGACGGTGTAATTGCGAAAGCGGACGGTGCCTATATTTGTTTTGAGATTGAGTATGTTTGGCCATTGGTTTTGTTTAGATAGTAGTGCTGCGCAGGCAGGCGGATTAACGCGCACGCACCGACACCATCGGCGCGATTGGTCAGCGTCAATTGTCCATTCATCTGTTCAATAATATGACGGCTAAGATTTAGGCCGATACCTTGTCCATGGCTTTTGGTGCTGTAAAAAGGCACAAATAGATTTTCCGGGTTAGTGATGCCTTGGCCGCAATCCAGAATGCGAATTTCATCCTCCGTGCCGTTGTTGGTGAACACAATGTCGATACTGCCCGTGGGGCTGCCTGCCTCCACTGCATTTTTAATCAAGTTAATTAATACTTGTTGCAGCAGTACCGGGTCAGCCCATAACTGGCAATGCAAACCTTTCGCTTGCAGTTGTGCTTCGGGAAATAAGCCGGTGAGTAAATTCCATAAGTGTTGTGCCGGAAGGGTTTGCGGTTGAGCATTGAGGGGCTGTTGAAACTCGGCGCAACGGCTTACAAAATCCTGCAAGTGTTGGCAGCGTTCATTAATTAACGTAAGCGCTTGTTGCTCGCGTTCGCCCTCTGCTTTTTCTAATAAATTTTGTGTGAGTGCAGCAACCGGAGTGAGTGAGTTACGAATTTCGTGGCTCAGCACACGAATTAATTTTTGCCAGGCTTCACTTTCTTGATTACGTAATGCCGTTTTAATATTGATAAAAATCAGCAATTGATTATTTTCGCCCTGATCGACAAATCGGCTCAGGCGAATTTGCCAATCCTGATTTTTCTGTTCATCGGCAAACTGCCATTCGGGCGTTGCACGTAAACCTAGTAGCGCGGGTTCCGCGTGGCGTAGCGTTTGCCAGGGGCGGCCAAATAATTCAGCAAAGGCACCATTGGCATAACTGAGCCGTTGTTTGTGGTCAAACACCAGTATCGGCGTATTCAAGTGGTCGATCATTTGATACAGCACAAATAATTGTTGGTTGTAATGGCTTTTGTGGCGCTGTAAAGATTCGCGCAAAGCATCGAACTGCTGATAAAACTCCGCGACGATTCCCTCTTGAAATACAGGCTTGACCAAAATGCTGAAATCCTGGCTTTGCAATGCATCCATTTGCGTTCCACTGCGGCGGAATACTTTCATTAGCTGTGCATAAAGCCCGATAAACATCACGCTCAATGTTAACGTCAGTATGACAGTAATGAGTACTACTTGGAGTAACGGCAGCCATAGCAATAACGCGGTGCAGCAACCAATTTGCACCAGCAAACAAAATAGAAAAATTCTTTTTAGTCGGGATTCAAGTGAATCCTCATTCCACAGCATGGGGTTTATCCAGTGAGTAATTCAAGGTGGTTAGCGATGTGTTAATTAAGGCGGTAATTGTTGGGGTAATTACTGATCTTGTCTAGCCCATACAAAAAATAGGTAATAGACTCACTGCTTACTCCATAGGTAACTTTTGCTGTTATGAAAAATATCATTGTTGTATTGCTCGGCTTACTTTTCTTTACTCCTATTGGCCAAACCTTGGCGGATGAGAAAGAAAATAATTATGCGCAAGTTAGCCCCGATGGTAAGGCTGCGGTGGCTACTGTTAATCCTCATGCAACGAAAATTGCACTGGAGATAATTGCGCGCGGCGGCAACGCGATTGATGCAGCTATTGCGGCAGCATTTACGCTCGGTGTGGTGGACGGCCACAACTCCGGCATTGGCGGTGGTTGTTTTATTTTAGTGCGCATGGCCGATGGCCGCATTTTGGCGATTGACGGCCGTGAGATGGCGCCTGCTGCGGCCAAGCGCGATATGTTTATTGTCGATGGCAAAGCTAACCCGGAATTGAGCCGCACTGGCGCATTGGCGGCAGGTATCCCTGGTTCCGTTGCCGCATTGGATAAATTGCAAAAACTGGGCGGAAAATTAACCTTGCGCGAGGTAATTTTACCTGCTGCTGATTTAGCGGAAAAAGGCTTTGCGATTTCACCTGCATTGGCCGAGCGGTTAGCAGCGACGACCGATAATTTGGCAAAATTTCCGGCCAGCGCAGCAATTTATTTGGATGGCAATAAAAAACCATTACCGGCTCTTGCACTGCTGCAACAAAAAGATCTGGCAACAACCTATCGCTCTATTGCCAAACAAGGGCCGCGCTATTTTTACAACGGTGACTTCGCTAAAAAAACCGGGCGGTGGATGGCTGCTAATGGCGGTATCATCACCGACAAGGATTTTGCCAATTATCAAGTGAAAATGCGCAAACCCATTGTGTCGGAATTTGCGGGTTACACACTCTACGGTTTTCCACCACCCAGTTCCGGTGGTGTACATGTGGCACAAATTCTGAATATTCTGGAACAATTTGAGTTAGATAAATTAGATGCGGCGCAACGCTACCATTTAATTGCGGAGGCGATGAAATTTGCCTTTGCTGATCGTGCTTATTGGTTAGGCGATAGCGATTTCACCAAGGTACCGTTAACGCTTGCCGATAAGCGCTACGCACAAAGCATTGCGCAAAAAATCAGTTTGGAAAAAACCACAGCAGATATTGTGCATGGCGATCCTACGATTGATATTCAACATTTAATGAATAAACACACTACGCACATCGCCGCCGCCGATCTGGATGGCAATTGGGTCGCCATCACCTCAACCGTAAATACCAGTTTCGGAAGCAAAGTGGTTATACCGGGCACGGGGGTGGTGTTGAATAATCAAATGGATGATTTTTCTGCACAGGTTGGTGCCGCTAATGCATTTGGTTTGGTGGGTTCCGATGCAAATGCGATTGCGCCGCGCAAACGCCCGCTATCCAGCATGAGCCCAACCTTGGTATTTAAAAATGGTGAACCGGTGATGACGCTGGGCGCTGCCGGTGGGCCAACGATTATTTCGCAAGTGGTACAAACCCTGTTGTATTCGCTTAACGATTCAATGCCGGTAGAAAAAGCCATGGCACAAGCACGTATTCATCAGCAGTGGAATCCAAATATTTTATTTGTTGAAGCAGCTATGCCAATAGCAATCCAACAAGCGCTGCAACAAAAAGGTCACGATTTAAAAATCTGGCCGAGCATGGGTGCATCGCAAGCAATCCAACTGCGCGATGGGAAATTGATTCCAGTGGCTGAGCCGCGCGTGATTTTGCAAAATCAGCGGACTAACTAATTTTCAAAGCTCGGACATTATATTTATGCCCAATTAAGTAGGGGCACTGCTTGCTGCGCCCCTACTTAATTGGGTAAGTCGTTGGGTTTACAAACCAAATCCACCATCAATATTCCAGCTTGCACCCGTCACATAAGCCGCTTCGTCGCTGGCGAGGTAAGAAACCAATCCGGCAATTTCTTCTGCTTTACCGTAGCGCGGTAACGCCATTATGCCGCGCAGAGTATCAGCGAAATCACCATCGGCAGGGTTCATATCGGTATCCACTGGGCCGGGTTGGATATTATTAGCGGTAATTCCACGCGCACCTAAATCCCGTGCGAGGCCGCGGGTAAAGGTCGCAATCGCACCTTTGCTTAAGCTATACACCGACATACCGGGGAAAGGCACAATCTCCGCATTAATGCTGCCGATATTGATAATGCGTCCGCCGGATTTCATATGGCGCAAGGCTTCTTGCACCGCGATAAAAATGCCTTTCACATTAACCGCGATCAGGTGATCGAAATCGGCTTCGGCGAAATCGTCGATGGGCGCCATGGTGGCCACACCGGCGTTGTTGACGAGAATATCCAACCCGCCTAATTGTTTTGCGGTTTCAGCCACCGCGTATTTGATCTCATCGCTTTTGGCGCTGTTAGCTTGAATCGCGATGGCCTTTCCGCCCGCTACACGAATACTGCTTACAACCTCATCTGCACTGGTGCTGTTGCTGGCGTAAGTAATCGCGACTGCAGCGCCTTGGCTGGCGAGGCGTTTGGCGATTGCTGCGCCTATGCCGCGCGATCCGCCTGTCACCAATGCGACTTTGCCAACGAATGATTGGTTTGAAATGTATGTTTGGGTTGTAGTTGACTGAATGCTCATGTTGTTTGCTCCGGTAAGTTGGGTATGGATTAATTCTTTATCACGGAGCCAGTGTGCTGTTTTTATTGCTGTACAAGTAGCGGGTAATTTGTACAATCATATTCAACCAAAAGTTGAAAATGAAGACGAGAGACAAGATGGAGACATTGGCCAGTATCGAATCCTTTGTACGCAGCGCAGAGACCAATAGTTTTTCCGCCGCTGCACGTTTAATCGGGCTCACACCCGCTGCAATCAGTAAGAATGTCGCGACATTAGAAGGAAAACTAGGCGTGCGATTGTTTCAGCGCAGCACACGCCGGTTGACGCTGACGGAAGCAGGCGAAGCATTTTTGCTGGAGGTAAGTGGCGGCTTGGATACAGTGCAAGCTGCATTGGCAAATGCGAGCCGCAATCGCGGGCAACCTTCGGGCACATTAAAAGTCAGTCTCCCGTTTGCCTTTGGACGGCAATATATTTTGCCGTTGATGGCCGATTTTATGGCGCAATATCCGGATATCCAGCCGGACTGGCGATTTGAAAATCGCCAAGTGGATTTAATTAATGAAGGAATCGATGTGGCGATTGGTGGTGGGATCGAATTATCACCGGGAGTTGTTGCCCGTGAACTGGCTCGCCCACACATGGTGCTAGTTGCATCGCCAACATTTCTTGCCGATAAAAAAATGCCGAAAGTTCTCGCTGATATATCGGCGTGGGATGCCATAGTGCGACGTTCATCCAACACTGGTCGCATTCAACCCTGGCAATTGCGCACTAAAAATAATGAGCAAGAAATGATTGAACCTAAAACGCGCGTGATTCTCAATGATCCTGAAACAATTTGTGATGCGGCGCTAATGGATTTAGGCGTTGCCTTAGTACCAATGCCACATGTGCGGAAGTATTTACAGGGTAGTAGCCTTGTTAGGCTACTACCCAAGTGGTACAGCGATGTGGGTCCATTGGCTATTTATTTTTCCAGTTCAAAATTGCTGCCTGCGAAGACCCGCGTTTTTGTCGATTTTATTGTCGAACATTTTCGCCGTGAAGATCTTGCCAAAAATTTTTCTGCGCTTTAATTAAATAACTCCTTCTCATTCATACCCAATAATTTGCGATAACCCTTGCTGAGGGTTTTGCGCAGTTCGCGTACATCCACATAATAAGCGGCGCGTTTGCCGTGGTACTCCACGGGTTCGCCAATTTGGGTGAAGTGAATACCAACAAAATTCAAACTGCGGGCGAGCCTGGGTTCCATCATCACAAATACGTGATGAATTCTGTTTTTGTGGCACAGCGCGATGGCGGATAAATAGAGACAGATGGCGATGTAAGGGAAGAAGCGCAGCTCTTGCGTAGAAAAAGTAAGTTCATTGATTGCACCGGTGGCGCCACCGGGGAATTGATCCACTAAGCGTTTTCGAAAGGCGAGGGGGACAGCGAGGCGGGATATTTCACAGATTTGGTGCGGCAAAAAATTTCGCGGTCGCAAGTGTTCATCGGTAATGGCCTGCGGGCAAAATTTTTCCATCGGCAACAGTTCATCGCTATTGCGGGTTGCGATCATACGTAAGGTTCCAGCGAGTGTCCCCGAACTGACATGGCGAATAAAACAGTGGATGGAACGCGCATCAAATTCGTCTTGCTCGATATGATGAGTATTGGTTTCTTCAAAATGTAATTCCTCGCAATACACCTGATAGCGAAGTTTGTAGACCTCTTGTTTTAATAAATCAGTTTTGGCGAGCTGCGGTTTTAAATAGGTAGAAAAATGTTGCGCGATTACCTCTGCTTCATCACTTGCCAGCGCAGCGGCATTTTTTTGCGGTGGTGGGGTTGCGGTGGAGGATGTAGTCGCTGGTGCTACAGCGGTGATTTCGTCTGCTGATTGTATATGTGGTTTCATATGGCCCTTGTATTACTTGTCTAAATGGTCGTTGGATTGTGGTTTGTTTTTCCTCAATATAAAAACCCCGACTTTGTAAAAAAGTGCGGGGCTTTAGTTAGCGTCCATTCATTATTTATTGTTCTATCGTAATTTTTGTTCCCCCGGGGGTTGCCACTGGTTGTTGTAAAAAGAATAGTATTAATAAACCCTGTCGCCCCGGCAATACGGCTTTCAAGATGGCGGGCGTATACAAGGCGGGATTGGAAAACGTCATCAGTACCGGTGGCATTACCATGAGTGGGGCGCGTAATGCCTGCCAATTGGCTTGTCCTTGATCGACTGCAGGCAGTTTATTCGATGTCGGGTGCATTTGGTTAACGTGAGCGGCAGTGCAACTAACAGGGTCAAGGTAGCAGCAAAATGCGCAATCTGGCTAGGGAAATGCATAATACCCATTCCATTTTCTATGAAAGATGACGCTGATTATAGTCATCTCTGTTGTTATGACGACAGCGAAATCTACCATCTGAATCAGTCCGGCTAAACTGGTTGCGCCCTATTTTGGTGAATGCTGTTTTTAGCTCCTATACTGCGAATATAAAATCCATAACATTAGGTTGTCATTATGTTGAACTGGGTCGCCCGGTATGCACAGGGAGCAGCAATTGTTTTGCTGTCATTTTGCTGTGTAAGTATTGCGTGGGCGAATACACCAGCAACTGCTTCGGTGGTAATTCGCCAGTCCAATACCGAAGACATTGATAATGAAGACTATTATTTTTATCGCCTGTTGGCATTGGCGCTACGTAAAACGGAACAGCAATCGGGCATCGCCGTTATCGAACAATTACCCTATCGACTGGAAGATAAACGCCTGCGTAGCGGATTAATGCAAGGCAAGGTCGATGTCCTCTGGTCGCCCACCAGCGCCACCTATGAAACGCAAATGTTGCCGATACGTATATCGCTGCTGAAAGAGTTAAATAATTATCGCCTGTTGTTAATACGTAAAAATGAGCAGCCGCGCTTTTCAGCAGTTAAGTCGCTCGATGATTTACGCTCATTGAAAGGTGGCATGAGTTCGCAATGGACGGACGCCAAAATTATGGAGTACAACAAATTACCTTTAGTGCAAGCGGTTGGTTACGGAAAATTATTTAAAATGCTGGCGGCAAAACGTTTCGATTATTTTTCGCGAGGGCTGTATCAAATTCAAACTGAGGTAAATTTTTATCCTGAATTCGAGCTGCAAATCGAACAGGAATTAATGCTGAGTTATCCCAACGAAGTCTTTTTTTTCGTCAACAACAATAATGTGGCGCTTGCTAAACGGCTCGAGACCGGTTTGAAAATTGCCCAAAGTGATGGCAGTTTTGACGCGTTGTTTAACAGTATTCCCCGCTACCAATGGGGCAGGGATATTTTGGAAAAACATCAGCGGCGGGTGATTGAGCTGCAACCTCTACCCAGTAAACTCCCCGCTGCTGATGTGCACTAACAATTAGTGCGCGTGCGCACCAGTTGCCGGTTCTGCAATGCCCAACCATACGAGTTTGTTTGGAATAAAACTTAACTGAATCGTATCGCTCACTACCGCTTCATCCAGATTAATTTGTTTAATTTGGTTGGCGATAGGGTCACTCACGTAAGCCACATGGCCGGGCGTTAACGCCAATTCAAATTTACTGCCAGTGGGCAATGCAGTGAGGTTGCTGCTAATCGCTTTTACTCGCGCCTTCACACTCCAGTCATCGCTATTTAAAATTGTAATTCCACCTTGATTGTCCAGAATCACAAAAAATTCTCCGCCGTCGGCAAAACCATAACTGGTGGCGGTGGGTGCGGGGGTGATGCTGGCATCGATCCAATTAATCGCAGTAATATTTTGGCTGTTGCTATTCACCGCAAAAAATTGCCCTGCGGCTATGCCGACAAATTCGGCGCGCAGGGCATCGCCCAATAACGTGCCAATGCGTGTAGTGCCAGTGAAACTCGCGGGATTGGCAATTTTACTTGCGGCGAAAGTGTCACCCGTTTGGGTAATGACTAACACACCATCGGTGCAGCCAAAGATAATTTGATTTTTATTTTGTGCACTGCCATGCAGGCCGGGGCAGGCTTCGCTCAGGATGTTTTCGTCTACAAAAAATCCATTGTGCGCGCGATACACCGCCACACGGTCAGGCAAGGTGCTGGCAGCGGCTGCATCGCGAATAGTAGAAAGTAAAAATTCGCCGCGCGCTTGCGCTGCACCGTGTATATGCGTGGTGTATTGCAACACAGTACCGACAGTATTGTTGGCGATATCATTTTCAGTAAATACACCTACGCTGGCGGGTGTTGCTGTTTCAGCATTGCCATCAAAAAAAATCACTGAGTGTTTATCGGTGCCGGTGAAATGTGTTGGGCGGGCTTTATTAGTGCTGAACGACATTTGTTTTGGCGCTTGTTCATAATCATGCAAATGATCGGCATGATCTTCTTGCCAGAGGCCGCTATCAATAACATCAACGCGGTCAGCGGTGCGTTGCACAACAAACCCGTAGCGATTGTTGGGGCTGGCGTAAAGCGCGCTCGGTGTTTCACTCACCGTAATCTCCTGCAGCACCGATTTTTCATTAATATCGACCACACTGATTTTGGCTTGGTCTTTAGTAGAAATTAACAGACGCCCCTGTGTTGTTTCTTCTTCATCGTGATCATGGTCGTCTTCGATAGGAATGGGTTCACGCTCAACAATTTTTGTATCGCTGCCGCCACAGCCGCTGATAAATGCGGCGATAAAAAGCAATGTAAGACTGGGTAGCACATTTTTTTTCATTTCTCGATTACCTTTTGAAGAGGGTTTATTTCAGACAATAGTTAGGCATACCCGCGTGCGCGGGCATGGCTACTGCGTTTTTTCCGGATGCTTATGTGATTGCAACGAACTCGGGATTAAAAGTTGCCGCTAATACCTACTGCAAATGAACGTGCGGGCAGGGGTGCTTTATCCTTGAGGAAGGAGGCGTGCACGCGCGCATATTCATCGGTGAGGTTGTGACCTTTGAGATAAATTTTCAGCGCTTCACTCAACTGATAACTCACTTGCGCGTCGATGAGTGTGTAACCTTCGGTGTTGGTTTCAAAGGCGGCGGTTTGGTCTTGTTCAAAATAATGTTGACCGCTTAATTCAGCGCGCCAGTTACCCATTTCAAATTCGCCGCGCGCGCCGACCCGCAGTGGTGGAATGCGTGGCAAATCGCCACCTTCATCCAATTGCGCACGAATGTAGTCGCTGGTAAGGCTGAGTTTGAACGGTGCTGCTAATTGCCAGATTATCTCGCCTTCAAAACCGTAGAGATTTGCATCGCGCGCCTGATAGATAAAAACCGGCAATTCGCTGCTGTGCTCGTGTTCTTCTGCGCCGGTTTCGTCGCCATGTTCATGCACACTTTCACGCGTCATACCGGTATCAGCGAGGTAGTAATAATTGTCGATACTGTTGTAAAACGCGTTGAGAATAAAACCAAAGTCGCCTTCAAATTTACGCAGCGATAAATCGATATTGTTGGAGGTTTCCAGCTCGATATCAGTGCGCGCTAAATCAAAATGAAACTCACCCGGTTCATCTTCTACTACTTGTAGCAGTGCGCCGACTTCATACAAACCCGAGCCAATATGCGGGCCGAATGAAAATAATTCTGCCGCAGAAGGCGAGCGTTCCGCGTGGGTGTAAGAAAAGGCGAGGTTGTAACCTGGGGTGAAATCCCACACCAATCCAGCGGAGGCGCTAAAGGGGGTGGATTCTTGATCGATGGAAAATACACTTAGCTGCTCTCCTGCATGCTCACCTTCGTCGTGGTGATGCTCATTTAAATCGACCTGCATATTGTTGGCCGATACCTTGACTTGCTCGACGCGCGCGCCCATTTGCACCAGCACATCACCAAAGTGGCGCTCTTCCATTAACGCCAGCGCGATGCTGCTGGTGGCGCTCGGTGGCGTAAAGGCTTCTTCACCGATCGCAGAAAAATCAGCGTGTTTGAAATGCACACTTAATGCACCGCGCCAATCGGCAATGGGGTGATGGAATAAATCGATACGCGCTTCCTGGCTCTCGTTGTTAAACGTGGTTCCGATGGCACCGTTTTCAATTTCACTGTGCTCGTAATCGGTAAAACCAAAGCGGGTATTCATTGCGCTAAACCATTCGTCGTCGAGCGAAAGCTCACTCAACACTTGTACGCGGTCTTGTTTTAAATCGGCGTACACATCAATTTCTTCACCTTCATGGCCGTGACCGGGAATGCCGTATTGGCGCTCCAAGTGGCCGTAGGAGACACCGACAAAACCGTTATCCAAAATTGCGCTGGTACCGAGGTTAAAACCCTTGGCTTCGCTGGCGGAATTAGCCAGGCGGCCAGTGTCGGCATGGGCTTCGTCATGGTCTTCTCCCACTTCGGCGGCGCCCGGGATTTTGTAGTCGTCTGCTTCGCGCCAGAAACCATCGAGATGCAAACCCACATTGCCCACACCAGTATTGCCGCTGGCAGAGACGAGTTTGTCGTCGGCAACGGAATCGTGCTCCAAACGCCATTCGCCGTAGGTATCGGTACCTTGCGGGACGCGATCATCAACCACATTGACCACCCCGCCGATTGCACCGCTGCCGTAAAACAAGGTGGCAGGGCCGCGCAGGATTTCTATTTGGCGCGCGGTTGAGGCTTCGGTCGCCACCGCGTGATCGGGCCCGACGCGCGAAGCATCGCCAGCATCCAAACCATTCTGGGTAATGAGTACGCGCGGGCCTTCAAGGCCACGAATAATCGGGCTGCTCGCTACTGGGCCGTAATAATTTGAATGCACGCCCACTTCATTTTTTAGTGTCTCGCCCAAAGTGGATGCCTGCCGCTCGCGTAATTGCTCGCCGCCCAATACCGTCACCGGTTGCGCCGATTCCATATTGGATGAACGCCAGGGCAGCCCAATCACATTGACCGTTTCTATTACTGTATTGGCGGGCTTCTGCTTTGCGGGTTGATCGCTCTGTACCTGCGCCAACGCCGAATGGCTGGCAGCGACAATCGCCAGGCACAGCAACGATTTTTTACTTCTCTTCGGATACAACATGATTTTCTCCACAAACAACAAAAACGGTTTGCCAGCCAGAGCGCGGCAGACGCTTGAAATTGTTAGTGATGTTATACTATAACAACAAAAGATGACAATCGTTATAATGAAAAAATTAAAGGGTGTGAAGTGATTAGCGAGGGGATGGCGGATACGAAGAGTGAATGTATGGAAACAAAAAAACCGGCTAAAAAGCCGGTTTTTGTCTAACTGTTCTGTTTGTTGTTTACCTATGCTGGGTTATCGCCCAAATGATTAACCTATAGGTCCACTTCAAACTCGGACATTGCCGGAGTAGCAACACTGTTGTAATCAAACAGCGCCTGATTCTCCCAATTGTTACCAGAAGTTGGGTCTACTGGATCCCAGCCATTGCCAGGAACGGCAGTCCAGGTCGCGTCCCAATAGAACACGCCCAAGCCAAGGCCATTGGGCACAGCACGTACAATAGATAATACGTCACGCAGATTAGCTGCTTGTCCCGCAGGTGTTGCAGGGTAACCAGCAACCAGCTGTTCAGGCAGGCCTATGTTATTAAAGAAGGCGTCGTCTGCATCCAAAGTAAAGGGATAAGCAGTCTCAGCTACCAGAATTTCTTTGCCGTAACGGGTGGCCAGATCATTCAAGTTGTATTGCAGATCGCCCAGCGAGCCATGCCAGTAGCCGTAGTAGGAAGCGGCGATGACATCAAACTTCACGCCTTGGGCGATGATGTTGTCGAACCACCATTGGAAAGCGCCATTGTTGCCACCTTCGGCTAAATGCAGCACTACTTTGGTTCTGGGCGAGCAGAGTTTGACTGCTGCATAACCCGCTTTTAAGAAGCGGCCAAGCTTTTCCCATTCTGCCGGGTTCCAGGTATGGCCATAAGGCCAGAGCATGCCGGAGTTAAGCTCGTTACCGATTTGGATCATATCCGGATAGGTACCCGAGTCGCGTACTGCAGCACACGCGGCAAGTGTGTGGATAAAGACTGCTGCCTCCAGTTGAGAAGCGTTTAGACGACTCCAGCGCGCCGGAACGGTTTGACGACCAGGATCAGCCCAAATATCGGAATAATGCAGGTCAACCAGCACTTTTAGACCTTCTTTTTTCGCGCGTTTTGCCATTTCTTGCAGTTCGCGCAAATCGTGGTAGCCATCAGCAGGATCAACCCAAACACGCAAGCGCACGTGGCTTGTGCCATGATCTTTAAGAATTCCCAACGCTGATTCTGGGTGAGGTTTTTTGCTCTTGCCATCGCTGTCGTAATAAACGCCGCCAAAGTCTTCAGATTTGGTGAGGCTGGATACATCGGCACCGCGCACGGCAACTTTTACTTGCCCGGTTTCCAGGGTTACATCATCAAAATTGGTCCACTCGCCAGCGGCGGCATCGGTATGCAGATTGATGGTACAGGTACCTTTTTTGGCTTGCGCCGATACCGCTACTTGCAGCCATTGTCCTGGCCAGGCAGCAGGTATAGCCACGCGTTTGGATGAGCTACCGCAATCTAATTCCACATACGCATTGTTAGCGCCAGTGCTTTTACGTACCCATGCGCGCAGGGTGTACCAGTTCCGAGCTAAGCCCGTTACTGTTTGCGAGGTATCAATACTGTAATTCACACCCGACCAGTGTGCGAGGCGATAGTTGGTATCACCCAAATGACCGCCCCACTCAGTGAAGTCGGTATCCGCAGCGCCGATACTGGTCCAACCCAAGGGTGCAGCTACAGTGCTGGCATCATCGTCAAAACCGGCATTGATTATGGTGATGGGTGTTGGTGCCAATGCTGTAATTTCTTGCGTGGCATAAGCCATTGGTGCGATGGAGCAAGCTAGGGCCAATAAGCCCGCAGCGCATTTCAATTTTTGCAGATACATGGTCGCGCGTACTCCTTAAGTGGTTAACAAACAGCAAAATTGTTAATACCTTATTGCATTGGTGGTGCCGGTAATGGCCAGCAATAAGTATGCAAATAGGAAATGTGATCAAACTCACAGATGTTTATCTGTGCGCCAATACTAATATTTATAATATTTAATTTGCAATCTTATTTTGATCGACCTGTAAAAAAAATTACCAGTAAAAACCCGCGAGAGTTAATCCTAGGGAAGAACCAGGAAGTATCTTAAAACTTCACCGCCAGAGTCGCGCTCACATTACGTGGTTCAGCGTAATAGGCTTGCGAATACTCAAAGCTGGAGTAGTAGCTTTCGTCGGTGATATTGCTCAGGTTGACCGCGAGGGAGAGGTGGTCGGTGAATTGATAGCGCGCGAAAGCATCTACCAGCGTTAGTGCATCTTGTTGGATGACCGTGCCGCGTGCGTAGGTTTCTGCGCGATATTCAACAAAGCTGCCCAAGGTCAATGCGGGTTGCCAATCGGGCGAGTAGTTGGCAGTAAGTTTTATCGATTGTTTCGGGGTAAAGGTACGCGCGACTTCGCCTTTGTCATCGTCCACAGTGAGGTTGGTGTAGCCCAGCGTCAGGTTGATGTTATCGCTGACTTGTCCGGCGATTTCCAATTCAAAGCCTTGGGATTGGTAATCGGCACCGCCGTAATAAAACTTGCCGGTGTCGGTACTGAAGCCCAGTTGGATGGCCAGATTTTGCAGCTCGGTTTCAAATACCGCGACTGAGGTATTCAATTTGCCGTCAAAAAACTCACCTTTCAGGCCGAGTTCTTTATTGGTCCCGGTAACGGGTTCAAGGCGGGTTTCATTGATGTCTTGATCATTCTGCGGGGTGAAGGTTTCGGTATAGCTAGCATAGGCGGTGAGCTGTTCGCCGATGTTATAGGTCAGGCCGGTGTAGGGCACGACGACATCGTCGTTGATCTCTTGCTCATCGCCGTAATCGCTGCCGCCACTGGTATAGCGTGCGGCGCGGGCGCCAGCCAGGAATTTCAGGTCATCGCTCAAGCTGAATTGACCGGCGGCATAAAAACCGGTTTGTTTGTCATCGACCAAGGTACCTGGTTCTTCAGAGCTGAAGGTAGGGCGGGTGCTGTTGCCGGTCCATTCCGCCATGTTGGTAATCACTGGAAAGCCGTTGCCAGTGGCGTAATCGTAAAACGCTCTCTCGCTTAGATTGCCTTCTGCTTGGTTAAAACCGACTACAAACTTGTGTGCCAAAGCTCCAGTGGTGAAGCTGCCGCTGGTGAAAATATCAAACTGCTCAGTCTCGCTTTCGCGGTCAAATTTTCCCGCCCAGCCGCCAAGGCCAGACATGTCCTCTTTTAGTGTGCCGAACACATACAACAGCTCCGCCCCGCCGCGTACTTTGGTGCGGCTGTAGCTCGCTTTGGTATTCCAGCCGTTGTCGTAGAAATGGTCTAACTCGACAAAACTGGTGGTGGTTTGAATATCCCAGAATGACCAATCGGCCGAGCTGCTGAGCGAACGATCAAAGCTGGTCGGTTTAGTAGTGCCATCATCGGCTACATACGTCAGGGTCAGCGCGCCCCACATAGGGCTATCGGCATCACTTTTTTGGCGGCTGATACCGGCGGTTAACAAAGTGTTAGTGCCCAAATCGGCTTCGATCACGCCATAGCTGGTAGATAAATCCTTGTGGTAATCCTGCAAATAAGAGTCGTAACCTTGGTCACTGATTACTGCGCGAGCGCGAATATTGGAGGTCAGCGCGCCAGCGGCATCGATTGCTACGCGGGTATCGTCCCAGCGCGCCGTGCTCAGGCTAACACTCGCTTGGGTTTCGGCGGTCGGGCGTTTACGCACCAGATTGATCGTAGCCGCCGGGCTGCCAAGGCCAGACATCAAACCCGACGCGCCACGAATAATTTCCACGCGATCATAAATCGCCATATCGATATCACCTTCCAGCAGATCCCAATGCAGGGGTACGCCTATGCCATCCACTTGAAAGTTATTGATGTCGAAACCGCGCGCCTCAAAGTAGGTGCGGTCGGTTTCCGAACGCTTTACGTTGACGCCGGTTGCGGTGTCCAGCGCCTCATTAATAGTGGTGATATTGAAGTCTTCAATTTGCGCACTGGTAATAACGGAAATGGATTGCGGCGTTTCACGCGGTGTTAAATCCAATTTGGTCGCGGTATTCATAGTGCCAGTCGTATAGGCGCCTGTTTGTTCGGTGGTATTGCCCAGTGCATCGGCTTCTACTTTTACTGTGCTGAGTTTGCCTGGCTCTTCTGCTGCATTAATGGTCAAGGGTGCAACTAATAGGCTGGCGATCAAGCTGGCAAGTAAGGATTTGGAGTGATTCATGGCAGTAGTAGCTCTTTGATGATAAATAGTTATCGTATTCTATTATCAAATGATAATTGTTACCAAATGATTATTTATTGCTTTGCCGTTTATTTTGACGACAAGAAGAAACCTACGCTGGGCACGTGATACGAATCGATTGACTTGAATGGCGCGTGCAATTACCTTGCGCGCGAGGTGTCTGCTGGGCGTGTAAGCGCTAGAGTAGAGTCAATGGGAAGCCGGTGCGCATCAGGACTGTTAAATCAGCGTGATGCAATCCCGGCACTGCCCCCGCAACGGTGAATCGTCCTTCTTTATATAGCTGTGTAGCTCTTTATAAAGATGGGCACTGAGTCCGATACCAGCCTCAAACCCGGAGCCTTAGCTCCTTTTGTTCACGATGTCGCGGAGGGCAACATCGGTGGAAATTTGTCTGGGTTTCGGCTCACACCTCTTTTTCCGCTTTCCCCTCCCTCATCCCATTTAGGATTGAGGAATCTCATGTCTAGAAAATCAACTGCATCAGCCCAAGCAACCACCTTTTTATTAAGTGGCCTCAGTGCCGCAATACTTTCTGTCTCTGTTCCTGCCGCATTTGCTGAAGAGAAAAAACTGGATACCGTTTATGTCAGTGCAACGCGCAGCGAGACAGCGCAAGTGCCAGTCGCAACCCAAATTAAAGTGGTTACCGCCGAAGAAATTCGTGTGAGCGGTGCAAAACAATTATCCGAGGTATTGCGTACACAAGCAGGCATTCAATTATCTGATTCCGACGGCAGCGGTGCGCGCAGTGTTACTGCGTCTATGCGCGGTTTGTCTGGCACTAACAATGTGTTGGTATTAGTGGATGGTCGTAAGCTCAATAACCCATCCTTAGCAGCACCCGCATTAAATACAGTTGCATTAAAAGATGTAGAGCGCATTGAAATTGTGCAGGGTAGTGCAGGTGTACTTTATGGTGACCAAGCTGTTGCTGGTGTCATTAACATCATTACCCGTCGCGCCGTTGCTGGTGAAATAAATGGCTCAGTTAGTGCGACAAGTGGTACGGATAACCTTGAGGATTACAATGCAAGTGTGAATCAGGGTTTTGCAAATGGGTTGAGCTACAGCGTGTCTGCACAGAAACGCAACGCCGATAACTATCGCGATAACAACCAGAATGCCTATGAAAACGTATTGGGTAATTTGCGCTACGATTTCGCCAAAGGGTTTGTATTTGCTGAAGCACAAACCATTGACGATGAATTGCATCTAGCCGGTAGCATCAGTAATGCACAAGCACTGCTTGATGCGCGCGTAACCTATTCACCGAATAATTACAGCAATCAAAATACCGATTTAAAACGTGTTGGTGGCGGATTCGACATCACCGAAAATTGGCAATTCCTCGCGGAATATGCAGACCGTGATGAAGACGGCGTTGCATTTTATGACGATTACACCCCAGCCAATGGTTATTTTCCATGGTTATCTGAAAGTAATATGCGTGTAAAAAATATTACGCCGCGCGTTGTAGGTAATATCAGAACGGCAAATGGTCTTGCCGTAGTGACTTTAGGTTATGACGGTGTGGAAGCCGATTATGCAACCAAAGATGGCTTTACCAATATCGCGCAGGATATCGATGGCTTTTACGGCCAAGTGGTGTATCCATTAACCAGTAAATTAAATCTTTCAGCAGGTGTGCGTCATTCCACTGTTGAGGACCAAAATTTTTCTAACAACAAAAATCATGATGACGACCTCAATGCGGGCGAATTGGGTTTAAATTATCAGATTGATCAACAGTGGCGAGTATTTGCGCGCTACGCCGATGGTTTCCGTTTCGCTAATGCGGATGAAAATGGTCTGGTATTGCCCGGCGTTGATTTTTTAGAAATACAAACCAGTGAATCTTACGAAGTGGGCACTGCTTGGAGCGGCGAGAAAGCCAGCGTTTCCTATTCTTTGTATGACATGACGTTGAATGACGAAATTGCGTTTGATAGTTTTGATTACGCCAATATCAACTTGCCTGACTCAGAACGTCGCGGTTTTATCTTTGAAGGGCAATTGCAATTAAGTGATGAAGTAGGTTTGCGTGCTAACTACACGTATACCGATGCGGAATTATCCGAGGGTGTGAATGCAGGCAATGTAGTTCCTTATGTTAGTGAAGATACTTACAATGTTGCTATTACCTTCACGCCGGTTGATTCGTTGATTTTTAATCTGGAATCAACCTACCTTGGCACACGCTACTTAAATGACGATGACGCTAATGCATTGGCAAAAATTGCTCCGCTACAGTTGTTTAATTTAAATGTGATATGGGAATACAAACAACTGGAAGTTGCAGGCCGCATTAAAAACCTGACCAATGAACGTTATGCAGGGTGGCAGTCGAGCCGTGGGCAATACCCACAGCCCGAGCGCAATTACGAAGCAAGCGTGACTTATCGTTTTTAAGAAGATATCGCGTTATTTTTAAATAGATATCACGGTGGGTGGAGCGCAAGCGCTGCCCACCGTTTAGCAACAGACAACAGAGAATCGCCATGACCGACAATAGTGATAACAACGAAAAAGCCAAACGTCATCAAGAACGCATGCAACAGCGCAAAGAAATTGTAGATGCAGCGATTGCGCGCGCCGATGAAGAGCGCGGCGTTGTGATCGTATTAACCGGCGATGGAAAAGGTAAAAGCTCATCCGGTTTTGGTACAGCACTGCGCTGTCTTGGTCACGGTTACAAAGTAGCGATAGTGCAATTTATTAAAGGCACTTGGGAATGCGGCGAAAAAAACTTTTTAACCGAAAGTCTATTTCGCGGCGCAAGCCCGCAATTAGAATATTTTGTAATGGGGACTGGCTTTACGTGGGAAACCCAAAATGCCGAGCAAGATAAACAAGCCGCTGAGGCTGTTTGGGCGGAGTGTGAACACGTATTTCGCGACCCAGAAATTCATCTGGTCCTGCTCGATGAAATAACTTACATGCTCAACTATAAATATCTCGATAAAGATAAAGTTATCGAAACCATTCAAAACCGCCCGCGCAACCAAAATGTAATTATCTCCGGGCGCGGCGCCAAAAAATATCTCGAAGATTTTGCCGATACGTTTAGTGAAGTGAAGTCTATCAAACACGCCTTTAATGCCGGTGTAAAAGCGCAGAAAGGTATTGAGTGGTAACCACAACCCTGACGGTTCAGGGCGCTAAAACCTTGATGGTGCAAGGCACCACTTCCGATGCCGGTAAAACCACGCTGGTTGCTGCGCTTTGTCGCATTTTAAAAAATCGTGGTATTTCCGTTGTTCCTTTCAAGCCACAAAATATGGCTCTCAACTCTGCTGTCACTATTGATGGTGGTGAGATTGGTCGTGCGCAAGCATTGCAGGCGCAAGCGGCAGGTTTGCAACCGCACACTGATATGAATCCCATCCTGATTAAACCCACTAGCGATACACGCGCGCAAATTATTGTGCAGGGGCGGGCGGTCACCGATATGGATGCGGCGGTTTATCACGATTACAAAACCGAAGCTATGGCCTATGTGTTGGATTCTTATGCGCGGTTGCAACAACAATACGCTGTAATTTTGGTGGAAGGCGCAGGCAGCCCCGCTGAAATTAATTTGCGCGACCGCGATATTGCCAATATGGGTTTTGCCGAGGCAGTAGATTGCCCGGTGATTTTAATTGCAGATATTGATCGCGGTGGTGTGTTTGCGCATTTGGTGGGCACCTTGGAATTATTGAGTGAATCCGAGCAAAAACGGGTTGTCGGATTTGTGATAAATCGCTTTCGTGGCGATATGAGTTTGCTGCAATCGGGCTTGGATTGGTTGGAGCAAAAAACCGGTAAGCCAGTGCTGGGGGTGATCCCTTATCTGCAGGGATTGTATTTGGATGCAGAAGACGCGCTCACGCAGGACGCGCAAAAGAAAAATGCATCATTGCGGGTAGCCGTGCTCGCGCTGCCGCGAATTTCTAATCACACTGATTTTGATGCGCTGCGTTTACATCCGCAGATTAATTTTCAATGGGTTGGTCCTAATCAAACAATTCCTGCCTGCGATGTATTAATGATTCCCGGCAGTAAAAACACGCGCGCCGATTTACAATTTTTGCGCGAGCAGGGTTGGGATAAGCAGCTGCAAAAACATTTGCGCTATGGCGGAAAGTTAATCGGCATTTGCGGTGGTTTTCAAATGCTTGGTGACGTAATTCATGACCCGCAAGGTTTGGAGTCCACGCCCGGTAGTTCGGTAGGGCTGGGTCTATTTGACCTACAAACGATATTAGAGCCGCACAAGGTATTACAGCAGCGCAGTGGACTTTTGTGGAATAAAAGCAGTGCGCTGAAGGGTTATGAAATTCACTGCGGTATCAGCAGCGGTAAAGCGCTCGATACGCCGCTCTGTTATCTCCACTGCGAACAAGAGTTGGTGCCTGAGGGGGCAATGAGTAGCGATGGATTGATTCTGGGCACATATCTTCATGGCCTGTTTGATCAACCGGAAGCCTTGGCCGCACTTTTGGGTTGGGCTGGGTTGGGTAACGCCCACAGCCTTGATATCAATCAGCAACGTGAAAGCTCTATCGAGCGCTTGGCAGCGGCAACGGAAGCGGCTTTGTCGGAGCAGTTTCTGCAACAAATATCCGGTTGATCGGATGGCCTTTGCAATACCTGTTGGGTGCCTTATTGGCGGCTAATGAGGCAGAAGATTTTTTTAAGACTATAATTTTTCTGTTCCCCATCGCTACCGTTCCGCCCCTCTTATTGCAAAGGAAAATAATAATATGCGAGTGATGCTCCTGATTGCCCTGTTGTTTAGTTACGCCGCCACTGCGCAAGCTACCCCAAACAACAACAGCGGTTCTGCAACTCCCGACACTGCGGTCAATTTGGCTACCAATATTTCCTCGGCGTTTACGTCTGATTTACCCTCCGGTAGTGAGCAAGCGTTATTGCCCCACTTGCAATGTATTTTTAAGCAATTGGGACGAGATTTTAATGTGCAAGTTATTCCCTGGCGACGCGCCTACCAAGATGTAAAAAGCAATCGTATCGATGGTTTTTTTACTGCGGTACCTATGCGTCAGGTAGATCCTTATGCCGTCTTATCCTCGCCATTAGTATTGGAAAATTGGTACTGGTTTTGGCGAACGGATACGACTGCACCTGAATCCTGGCGCGAAGGTTATAAGCTGGGTTCTATTTTAGGCAGCCAACAAGAAACCTGGTTAGGCGAAGCAGGTTATAAAGTGGATATGAGCGGGAATAATTTACCGCAATTAATCAAGTTGTTAAAAAGTAAGCGTATCGATGTGGTATTAGCGGATCGCGAACATTTTGTGCAGGCTGCCCATGAATTAAAAATCGACCCTAATAATTTCCAAACCCGATTTTTTCGTTACGTCCCGCTCGGGGTTTATTTTAATGAGCAATTTCTTAATAGGAATCCGGATTTTTTAATTAACTTTAACCAGCGAATTAACGGCTGCGCCACTGCGCGTTTCGCGGTATCGGATTATGAGCGACAACTCATCAAAGAGCAGCTCATTCGCAAGATTGAACGCTGGAAACGCCTGCCAAAATTGGAGGCGTTACTCAAAGCGAGTGATCTCAAATCGCGCTCGCTAACCAAGCAAGAAATCGACGAGCGCGATAAAAAATGGACACAAGCATTTATGCACAATGATTTTTCCTATTCAATCAAATTAATGGATCAGGAAATGTCGGCGCAGCTGCGCGAAATAAAAAAGCAATCGCAAGAAATGATCACGGAAATTATTGTCACTGATGTGCGTGGATTAAATGTCGCTGTTAGCGATATGACATCGGATTATTGGCAAGGTGATGAAGAGAAATTTACCGAAGCCTTTGCCAAGCCCGCCAATACCATGCATTTTGGTGAAATTAATTACGATGAGTCCACCAAACGCTTCCAGCTACATTTGAGTGTTCCGCTTTACAGCGAAGAAAAATTTGAGCCATTGGGTGTGATGGTGTTTGGTGTAGATGTGGAAAAGGTGTTGTCGCAGGCGCAGTGATTGTTGATTTATTCTTGCGGTAAATAGCTTTGTTTCACATATCTAATTCCCGCGTGGGTTTAGTCTCGGCGCCAGTATTGCATATATATCTTATAACATGACACTATAGAAACCCGTCATCGGTAGCCTTGAATGATTTTAATAATAATTGACAGATAAATAACATATCCAAGTAATACAACTCCAATCAGGCATTTAATTTTATTTGTAAACTATTTTTTATCTATGCGCATTAACCTATTTGGTCGTTTCACATGTTGAAGTTTTATAGAAATGCCACTGCCGCTTTTTTTGCTGTTGTGTTATTGACTGCGCTCATTCTATTGGTCGGTATAGAAAAGTCTAAATTGAATGCGTCGTTATTCCCGGCGCGCGATCCTGATTTATTGTGGGCAGCCGGCGTCGAACCTCAGTCTCCCAAAGGTAAAACGAAGCTTACGGTAAAGAATGATGTGGGTACGGTTGAGTACGATTTTTTTCTCGACTCAACTGAGCCATTTGCGTATGCCCATTACACACTTGCGTTTATCGATGCAATCCAGCCCTTCAGAATGGTTGATTTGACCAAGTACAGCAGTGTGTCTTTTAAAGTGTTATGTGACCCCAAAAATGTCTTATTGCTTGTTTTATTTAGTTTTGATGACAAGGTTACCAATATGAACAACGCAAGCACGCGCCGCGTCTCATCCACGGCGTTCTCTTGTGATAGCCACTGGAGCACAATCACTATCCGGTTGGACGAATTGGATACTCCTCATTGGTGGTTGGGTCGCTATGGTTATGACTTCAGCGATATCGGATATCGGCTGGACAAAACCATGGGTTTTGCATGGGTTAATTCCTTGCAAAGTCCGCTAGATACTCCGTCACACGTAAAATTAACGGATGTGAAATTATTAGGCACTGACACGCGCTCTATTTATGCGGCGGCGGTGGTTTGTCTGGGCTTATGGATTGGTTTTTTTGTCTGGTTGTTTCGCCGCTACGTGACCGTGTTGAAGGTCGATATCAGGGAGAAGGTAAAGCAAGATCAGCCCTTGATGGCCTATAAAAAATTGTCGATTGAGCCACAAAAAGATAAAGAGAAAGGCGCTGTGCTACGCTTCATGGCAACTGAATATGCTAATCCCGAATTAAGTCTGGAAATGGCTGCCGCATCGCTTGGCGTAAACAGGACAAAAATTAATGACCTACTAAAAGAGGAGCTGGGTTTCACTTTTAGTACCTACTTAAATAAGTTGCGCTTAACCGAAGCTGCGCGCCTGCTCTCTGAAAATGAAGACGCAAACGTATCCGAAATTGCTTACTCGGTTGGCTACAATAATGTGTCCTACTTCAACAAATTATTTAAAACCGAATATGGCTGTGTACCTAAAACCTTCAAAGCTTTGTACCCGTTAAAAGAGACTGACGAAGAAAAGTAACCATTACAATCCCATCACCGACCTATCACCAGCCAATCTTCAACCTATCTCCAATAAGTCGTCCACATTCGTTTTCTCGCGCTGTTTCAGTTAAGAGAATCCCACTGTGTAACCCGCTAAATACTCTGCTATTCGTTAATTCAGTAAATTCTGCTGTGCCAGCGCGTTTGTTAAACAGTAAATATTTGATAGGGAAGCAGTTCTCATTTTGCAAGTTATTGCAAAAAACCACATCGAAATAATTGCAGTAACTCTGCAAATTTTTACAGTTTTGTAAAAAACCTTTCAAAAATGCCATTTTAAGCACCCTGGTTTACTTAGTCTCGCATCCAGCGCAGCTCGTCCAAACTCAGCGCAGAGCAGCGACTCACTTAAATAGTGCTGATTAATCCAGGGTGTAAAACAATGAATAAAAAAAGCCTTTACGGCGCGTTACTTTTATCGATTGCGGGTGCATGCCTGACCTGCGCACAAGCAGTGGCGCAATCTGTCACGCTCAATCCTGCTACCGAATATCAAACCATTCGCGGTTTTGGTGGTATGAATGCGCCTGGTTGGGTGGCAGATTTGACCTCGGCACAAATTGATACCGCGTTTGGTAGTGATGCCGGCCAACTTGGCCTTTCCATTATGCGCGTGCGCATCGATCCCAATTCCGCCAATTGGCGCCAACAAGTTCCGGCAGCAGTTCGTGCGCGTCAACTCGGTGCAATTCTATTGGCGACACCTTGGTCGCCTCCCGCTTATATGAAGACTAATAATAGTTTGATTAATGGCGGCAAATTAAAGCCTGAGTATTACGATGAGTACGCCACGCATTTATTGGACTTCGCTAATTTCATGTCCACCAACGGTGCGCCGCTCTATACCGTGTCGGTACAAAATGAACCTGACTGGCATCCAGATTATGAATCCTGTGATTGGAGTGGCGATGATTTTGTGAGCTTCTTGAATTCACAGGGTTCACGGTTTGGTTCCAACTTGAAAGTGACTGTGGGTGAAGCATTGGGGTTTGCCAAACGCTTTACTGACCCTGTGCTCAATAGCCCAACAGCAGTGCAGCACGCCGATATTATCGGCGGACATTTGTATGGCACTACGCCGCAGGATTACCCGCTAGCGCGCAGCAAAGGCAAAGAAGTCTGGATGACTGAGCATTACACCGACAGTAAAAGCGATGCGAATGTATGGCCATTGGCATTGGATGTGGGAACCGAATTACACCAATCGATGGCGGCTAACTTTAACGCTTATATCTGGTGGTATATCCGTCGCTCCTACGGCTTGATAAGTGAGAACGGTCAAGTGAGTAAGCGCGGTTACATCATGTCGCAATACGCGCGTTTTGTTCGCCCTGGTTATAAGCGTATTGGTGTGACAGAAAAACCTTATTCCGATGTGTTGGTATCTGCTTATAAAGGCCCTGATAACAAAATTGTGATGGTGGTTGTTAATAACGGCACCAGTTCGCGCAATCTCAATGTCAATTTACAAAATGGCAGTGTGGGAAATTTTGTTAAATACAGCACATCGGACACGCTGAATGTCGCCTATGGCGGAACTTATAAAGTCACCAGCGGCGCTACCAGTTTTTATGTGGAACCAAAAAGTATCGCCACCTTTGTGAGTGAAGGTAATGCGGCGAGTTCTTCCAGTTCCTCCATTGCATCATCAAGAAATTCAAGCGCGCTGAGTTCACTACCAAGAAGTTCAGTTGCATCAAGTTCTTCATCTAAAAGTTCAGTTGCTTCGAGTGTTATTCGCTCGAGCATTGCCTCGTCTATTCCACGTTCCAGTAGCAGTTCTTCCATTGCGAATAACACCACTAATGCCAGCTGTAGTTATGTGGTGACCAGCGATTGGGGCAGTGGTTACACAGCGGCAATTCGTATTAAAAATAATGGCACCAGTGCAATTAATAATTGGAACGTGAATTGGAGTTATACCGATAGCACACGCATCAGCAACAGTTGGAATGCCACTCTTTCTGGCTCCAATCCTTATTCTGCAAATGGCTTGAGTTGGAACGCCAGTATCCAACCTGGCCAGACTGCCGAATTTGGTTTTCAGGGAATAAAAAATAATGGTGCAGCACAAGTCCCGGCAGTAACGGGCAGTGTTTGCAAATAATAATATTTTCTTTAGTTAAACCACCAGTGCTTTACCCGGTCTTCGGATCGGGTGTTTTTCACTTCTCATTAGTCTTGCTTTTCAATAAACATAACGGAGATTTGCATCATGCATAAATTAAAATATCCCACTAACACGCTTGCTCAAGTGCTCAAACGTACTTGCGGCTTGATTAGTGTTGGTGCCGCTTTGACGGTCTTGTCACATTCAGCATTTGCTGCGTGTACTTATACCGTTGAGAGTGAGTGGGGCAATGGGTTTGTTGCCAATATCACTATCAAAAATGATACCGCTGCACCGATCAATGGTTGGAATGTGAGTTGGCAATATTCTGCTAACCGTATCAGCGGTACCTGGAACGCAGCGGTTTCCGGTTCCAATCCGTACAGCGCGTCTAACGTATCCTGGAACGGCAACATTGCCGTGGGGCAGTCAGTGTCGTTCGGTTTTCAAGGTGACAAAAATGGTTCATCGGCTGAGCGCCCTGTAGTAAATGGTGTCGCTTGTGGTGGATCAACTCCGGTAAGTTCTGCTGCTCGCTCCAGTGCGGTAGCAAGTTCTGCACCTCGCTCAAGTGTTGCACCCAGCTCAGCACCGCGCTCAAGCTCAGTGAGCTCCAGCAGTCGTTCTTCATCAAGCAGCAACACAGTTCCAGCAAATAATTTTGCGCAAAATGGCGGAGTAGAAAGTGGTTTGACCAATTGGTCAACAACCGCCGGTACTGTAGCTCGCTCAACGCAAGATAAACGCAGCGGTTCTGCCAGTGCATTAATTACCGGCCGTACCGGTGCCTGGAATGGTTTGACATTCAATACTGGCTCGCTGGTGAGTGGCAGCCAATACGAAGTTGCTGTGTGGGTAAAACTCGCACCGGGCACGCCCGATAGCGTTGTGCAACTCACTGGTAAACGCCAAGAAGATAGCGATACCTCTACCTACAACGAATACACCCAAGTGGCGACGGCAACTGCATCGTCTACTGAATGGCGTTTGCTGCAAGGTTACTACACGCAATCAGGTTCAACCGCGTTCCAACATTTCATCATCGAAGCGACTGATGCAACCATCAGCTACTACGCCGATGATTTTTCTATCGGTGGTCAAGCACCTGTTGTCACAAGTTCATCATCATCGCGTGCTTCAAGCAGTGCTCCCGCAGCCAAAAAGTTTATCGGTAACATCACGACTTCCGGTGCAGTGAGATCGGATTTCAATCGTTACTGGAATCAAATTACCGGCGAAAACGAAGGTAAATGGGGTTCTGTTGAAGGTACCCGTGACGTTTACAACTGGGCACCGGTTGATCGTATCTATGCCTATGCCCGTGCCAATAATATCCCGGTAAAAGCACACACGTTTGTGTGGGGTGCGCAATCGCCTTCATGGATCAATAACTTGAGCGCCTCTGAAACTGCAGCGGAGATTGAAGAGTGGATTCGCGATTACTGCGCACGCTACCCGGACACTGCAATGATCGACGTAGTTAACGAAGCAGTAACTGGCCATCAGCCAGCCGCTTATGCCCAAAAAGCATTTGGCAACAATTGGATAACACGTGTATTCCAATTAGCGCGTCAGTATTGCCCCAACTCGATCTTGATCCTGAACGACTACAACAACATTCGTTGGCAGCACGAGCAGTTTATTGCCCTTGCAAAAGCCCAAGGCAACAACATTGATGCTGTTGGTTTGCAAGCGCACGAACTGAAAGGTATGACCGCAGCACAAGTTAAAACGGCGATTGACAATATTTGGAATCAAGTAGGCAAGCCTATCTACATTTCTGAATACGATATCGGCGATACCAATGATCAAGTGCAACTGCAAAACTTCCAGGCGCATTTCCCTGTGTTCTGGAATCACCCGCACGTTAAGGGCATCACCATTTGGGGCTATGTAAATGGCAGAACCTGGATTGAAGGCTCTGGATTAATGTCGGACAACGGCACACCGCGCCCTGCAATGACTTGGTTACTTAACAATTACATCAACAAATAATTACATCAATAAGTAATCCGGTTTTTATCGTGGCTTATAAAGAAGGATTTTTATGAGCCGCGCTGTTGGTCAAACACAACCCATTTTTAATTTGGAAATGATCACAATTTAAAAAATATAAATGTGAAATAACTTTTCAACGGAGATTATGATGAAATTCAATTACAGAAATTCTCCCAACATTCTCGCTCAGGTACTTAAACGTACTTGCAGCATAGTTGGTGCTGGAGCCGCTTTGGCGGTCTTATCACATTCAGCATTTGCTGCGTGTACTTATACAGTTGAAAGTGAATGGGCCACGGGTTTTGTGGCCAATATCACCATCAAAAACGATACCGCTGCACCCATTAATAATTGGAGTGTGAATTGGGGCTATTCCGCCAACCGTATCAGCGGCACCTGGAATGCAACCGTTTCCGGTTCAAATCCTTACACTGCAACCAGTGTGGCTTGGAACAGCAATATTGCCGTAGGCCAATCGGTGTCATTTGGTTTTCAAGGCGATAAAAATGGCGCTACTGCTGAGCGTCCAATCATAAATGGAACTGCATGCAGCGGTACAACTCCGCCAGTGAGTTCTGCGCCTCGCTCCAGTTCGGTAGCAAGTTCTGCACCTCGCTCCAGTTCGGTAGCAAGTTCTGCACCTCGCTCAAGCGTTGCGCCCAGTTCCGCACCGCGTTCAAGTGCAGTGAGTTCAAGCAGTCGTTCTTCATCAAGCAGCAACACAGTTCCAGCAAATAATTTTGCACAAAATGGTGGAGTAGAAAGTGGTTTGACTAACTGGTCAACAACCGCCGGTACTGTCGCTCGCTCAACGCAAGATAAACGCAGTGGTTCCGCCAGCGCATTAATTACCGGGCGCACCGGTAGTTGGAATGGTTTGACCTTCAGCACCGGTTCGCTTGTTAACGGTAGTCAATACGAAGTTGCTGTGTGGGTAAAACTTGCACCCGGCACACCCGATAGCGTTATCCAGCTCACAGCCAAACGTCAGGAAGATAGCGACACTTCAACCTACAACGAATACACACAAGTGGCGACTGCGACTGCATCGTCTACTGAATGGCGTTTGCTGCAAGGTTATTACACCCAATCAGGTTCTACTGCATTTCAACATTTTATTATCGAAGCGACTGATGCAACGATCAGCTACTACGCCGATGATTTTTCTATCGGTGGTCAAGCACCTGCTTCCAGTTCATCGAGTAGTAGCACTTCAAGTGCAGCGCAAACCTGTGAGTTGAAAGCGCCATTGCAATGGACGTCTACCGGGCCGCTGATTAGCCCGAAAAATGCAAATTGGAAATCAATCAAAGACCCATCGGTTGTGAAATATAACGGCACTTATCATGTGTATGCGACCTACTACGATACTTCCTACAAATCGATGTACACCAGTTTCACCGATTGGAATACCGCGCAACAAGCGCCGCATATTTCAATGAATGGAACTACAGTGGGTAATTCAGTTGCACCGCAAGTATTTTATTTCCGTCCGCACAATAAATGGTATTTGATTACACAGTGGGGCGGCGCTTACGCAACTACCGATGATATTAGTAGACCTAACTGGTCAGCTAAAAAGAAATTGTTACAAGGCGAACCGGCAAACTCGTTGGACTTTTGGGTGATTTGTAACGCTACTCATTGCTACTTGTATTTCTCGCGTGACGACGGTGTGTTGTACATGTCCAAAACCACCATTGGCAATTTCCCCAATTTCTCGGGTTACACCATCGTGATGGAAGATCATCGCGGCAATGGCAACCAATATTTATTTGAAGCGCCCAACGTTTACAAATTGGATGGCCAAAACAAATATTTATTGATGGTTGAAGCATGGCCAAGTGGTCCACGCATGTTCCGCTCATGGACATCGACGAGTTTGGATGGCCCATGGACACCACTTGCTGATACCGATGCAAATCCATTTGCAGGCAACCGCAACGTGGAATGGCCAACCGGTAAATGGGCTAATGGTATTAGCCATGGTGAGTTGGTTCGTTCAGGTTATGACGAACGCCTGACTGTTGACCCTTGTAATTTAGAGTTCCTCTATCAAGGTGAAGCAGGCCCTAGCCCTGACGGGCAGTACAACACCATTCCCTATAAGTTAGGTTTGCTGCGCTTGAAAAAATAATTGAAGCGATAAAATTTTCGCTGGGTTATCAGCGAAATAACGCGGTAGTGGCTTAACTGTGCCACTGCTGTTTGTGCAAGTCCCCTACAGTCATAGTTACCCTTGTATAGCCCGGCGTAATGCCGGGCTTTTTTTGTCGCAACAACGGTTAAGTATTCACTTAATGTTCGATAAGGAAACCATAATGAAAAATAAAAGTTCATCAAACACAAACAGATTTAATTTGAAATACCTGAGCGCCACTTTGGGCATAGGCGCACTCATCACTCTTTTTTCACCGTCTGCTATGTCGGCTTGTACTTATAATATCGATAGCGAATGGTCGAGCGGTTTCACCGCGAGCATCACAATTAAAAATGATACCGGCGCGCCCATTAATAATTGGAATGTGAATTGGCGATACACCAACAACCGCATGAGCAGCGGTTGGAATGCCAATTTTTCTGGCGTTAATCCTTACTCAGCCACCAATATGAATTGGAACGGTAGCATCGCTGTTGGTCAATCCGTTTCCTTTGGTGTGCAAGGCGAAAAAAATGGTGGCAGTGCAGAGCGACCAACAGTGAATGGCGCGGCATGTGGTGGAACAACTACTCCTGCCAGCTCGTCTCTTATTAGCTCTGCGCGCTCAAGTTCATCTATACCAGCGGTTATTAGTTCAGCTCGCTCAAACTCATCCATAGCTGTGATAGTAAGTTCATCATCTCGTTCAAGTGCTACTGCGCAGTCGTCACTATTAATTCAGGAATCACAAGCGGGTTTCTGTCGTGTGGATGGAGCTGTCGATAGCAATCACGCCGGTTTTATCGGCGCCGGTTTTGCAAACACTAATAATGCGCAAGGCGCAGCCATTGTGTGGGCAGTGCAATCGTCTACCAGCAGCCGTAACACACTCACGTTTCGTTTTGCCAATGGCGGCACTGCGAATCGCAATGGTTCGCTGCTCATTAATGGCGGTAGCAACGGCAACTACACTGTGAGTTTGCCTGCAACAGGCAGTTGGACAACGTGGCAAACGGCAACAATCGACGTGGATTTGGTGCAGGGCAATAATATTGTGCAATTGTCTTCTACAACGGCTGAAGGTTTGCCCAATATAGATTCATTAAGTTTGTTGGGCGAAAATCTCACTGCCGGTAATTGCAGTGGCACTGTCGATCCGCAACCGCCTGTCACCTCAACTTGTCCATCCACTTATTCAAATCCGCTGATATGGGAAGACTTGCCCGACTCTGAAGTAATTCGTGTGGGTGATGCCTATTACTACACGGCGTCAACGTTTCACCATTCTCCCGGTGCACCGGTGCTTCGCTCTTATGACTTGGTAAATTGGGAATATATTTCGCACTCGGTACCCGTGCTGGATTTTGACAGCTCTTACAACTTAAATGGCAGCCGCTCATATGTGAATGGTATTTGGGCATCGTCATTGCAATATCGCGAAAGCAATAAAACCTTTTATTGGATGGGTTGCATGCACAATAAAGGCGGTGGTTATGTATTTACCGCTAAATCGCCGGAAGGCCCATGGACGAAAAATTCCAGCCAGGCTTGCTATTACGATATGGGTTTATTAGTCGATAAAGACACCGACAAAATGTATGTCGCCTGGGGTAATAATTCCATCAATGTTGCCGAGCTGAGTGCAGATGGAATGCGTGAGGTTCGTAGGCAAGAAGTGTTTAAAACACCCAGCAATATTTCCGGCCCACTTGAAGGTTCGCGCTTTTATAAAATCAACGGCAACTATTATATTTTCATGACGCAATATGCGAACGGTGAATATGTAGCGCGCTCCACCAATGGCCCATTTGGTCCTTATGAAATTCGTCCCTTTGCGGTGAAATTACCTTATGCCGGTGTTGGTTCCGGTGGTGCGCCGCATCAAGGCGGAATTGTGCAAACACAAAATGGCGATTGGTATTACATCGCCTTTAATGATGCCTATCCCGCTGGGCGTTTACCGGTAATGGCACCAATGACATGGAGCAACGGTTGGCCATCAGTGACACTAGTAAATGGCCAATGGGGCGCGTCTTATCCATTCCCGAATTTGCCCTGCGGTGCGGATAAAGTAAAACCACGCAATGTAAAAGATACCTTTACCACTAGCACACTGAATCACGCTTGGGAATGGAATCACAATCCCGATAACAGCAAGTGGTCAACCGGAAACGGTTTAATCCTGCGTACCGCAACCGTCACCAATGATTTATATGCAGCGCGCAATACGCTTACACGTCGTATCGAAGGTCCACGAGCTATCGCCACCATCGAACTGGATTACAGCGCAATGCAAAACGGCGATGCGAGTGGCTTGGCAGCATTACGCGATTCATCAGCATGGATTGGCGTGAAGAAAGTAAACGGCACAGCACGCGTCGTTACAACAACAGGCGCAACTCTGGATTCAAGTTGGAACACCAGCAGTGTTGGAGCAGAGACTGCAAGCGCAGCAATCAGTGGTGGAAAAATATGGTTACGTGTTGATGCGGATGTTCGCACCACATCTGGCGGCGGTACTGCGCGTTTCTACTACAGCACTAACGGCACGCAATTTTCCCAATTGGGTGGCACATTCACCATGAAGCGCGAGTGGAATTATTTCCTCGGTTATCGCTTCGGGATTTTTAATTACGCAACTCAATCATTAGGTGGATCGGTACGTATTGGTTCTTTTGATGTCACTAAACCCTGATTAAAGCTGCGTTTATAAAACCGGAAATTTAACAATAAGAAACAATCAACCATTGAGCGTGCCATCAGTCATCAACGTGTTGACGGCATCTTTCATACACTACTAAGGTTATGAATAATGAATAAATTTAACTCATCCCCCAATAGAATCGCACGAAAAATACAGCAGTCAGTAACCTGTTTAGGTGCTGCACTTTTACTCGCAACAGCGGCGCAAACAGCATCGGCCAGTTGTACGTATTCTATTGATAGTGAATGGCCGAATGGATTTACTGCCAGTATCACAATTAAAAACGATACGGGTGCACCAATTAATAATTGGAATGTTAATTGGCAATATGCAACTAACCGTATGAGCAGCGGTTGGAATGCAAATTTTTCTGGTAGCAATCCTTACTCTGCAACCAATATGAGTTGGAACGGCAATATTGCCGTTGGCCAATCGATTTCATTTGGTCTGCAAGGTGAAAAAAATGGGGGTAGTGCAGAGCGCCCGACCATTAACGGCATTGCCTGCGGTGGAGCAACTACGTCAGTAAGTTCTGCTCGCTCAAGCTCGTCGGTTTCCCTTGTGTCATCGTCACGAATTAATTCATCTTCCAGCATCAACTCGTCGTTAATAAGCTCGTCTTCAAGAGTGAGTTCATCGTCATCGCGGCCTGCATCATCGGTAGCATCCAGTGCGGCAACTAATGGCTGTGCGAGCGAGATCGAAAACGCTTACCAAATGCTTGTGCCGCGAATTCCCGCTAGCATTCAAGCAGAAGATTTTGACCCCGCCGGTTATTCCGATCTTAGTGCCGCGAATGAAGGTGGTGCTTATCGCACCGATACTGGCGTGGATATTAAAACCATTCCTAACGGCAACGCAGTTGGTTGGATGCGCGCAGGTGAGTGGTTGGAATACACCGTCTATGTAGAAACTGAAGGCGATTACGATGTAACGATTCGCTCGGGTGCAGTAGGTGCTGGCCGCACATTTAAAATTTCGCAGTGCAACACTACGTTGATTGAATCCTTCAGTGTGCCGAACGTAAACACTTGGGGCGAATTTAAAACTTACTCGGCCGGTAAAGTGCGGTTGAAACCCGGTTATCAAAAAATTCGTGTAACGGTGGGTGCGACTGATTATGCCGATTTGGATTGGATTCATATCGGTCCTTACAGCGGTGTAATTGATTCGCCGACCACACCGACAAACCCTACCGGTGCAGTGCCCAGTGAAGGCTGTGGTAAAGCACGCACGCTGCAAAACAGTCGGATTAATCTCAACGTAAATGGATTAAATCGCTCATACATTTTGCGCGCTCCCGATAATTACAATAATCAAAATCCCTATCGCTTGATTATTGGTTACCATTGGCGTGGAGGTGATGCATTGCAAGTTGCAAATGGTGGCAATGGTTCAGCAACAGAAACACCTCATTACGGTCTGTGGAATCTCGCGCAAAACAGCACTATTTTTATCGCTCCCGAAGGTATCGATAAAGGCTGGGCAAATAGCGGTGGTCGCGACATCGCCTTGACCGACGCCATTCTCAATCAAGTCCAATCTAATTTGTGTATCGACAAAAGCCGAATTTTTGCCACCGGTTTTAGTTACGGTGCCGGAATGTCCAACGCAGTTGCCTGCTCGCGCGCAAATGTATTTCGCGGTGTTGCACTTTACTCGGGTGCACAGTTAAGTGGCTGCGATGGTGGCACAGCGCCAATTCCATTTTTTGCCGCACACGGTTTGGGCGATGACGTATTAGGCATTTCTCTCGGTCGCTCACTGCGTGACCGCGCGGTAAGAAACAATAAATGTACCGCGCAAAATCCATTAGAACCTGCGCGCGGCAGCGGTACACATATTTGTACTTCATACCAAGGTTGCACAACAGGTTATCCGGTGCGTTGGTGCGCATTCGATGGTGGCCACTGGCCATCGCAGCATGATGCAGGCCAGCCAGAAAGTTGGATTCCGCAAGAAGCCTGGAGATTTATCACACAGTTTTAATCTTTTTCTAGCGGTCAGCTAGAGTTTGCCCGGCTTTATGCCGGGCTTTTTTTTGCCAATTTTTAAGTGGTGCAACAATCCGGCTTGTCTTGCCACAGCGATGGCAATTACAGCCATATGCAAAGCTCTGGGAGGGCAGCGCTTGTAATAAGGTGTAATTCAAATTGGCGCTGAATGCCGCTATGGTCTTTAATTAGGTTTTATTTGCAAAACATCCGGCGGAGCACTACTGCATATATGCAGTAGTGCGGCACAGGAGCCAAAGCTGAACTGCAGATAATTACCCGTAGGTTGCTGGTGAGTTTACCAACCGCAACAGATTGAAGGTCAACAACGTGCCCAAAGCGGAAGTTCGGCTCTTAAACATATTCGACCCTATATTTCAGAATATATTTAACCGCGCATCTACAAATGTATTTCCAGCCTTAACCTAACTTATTGGTGGTTAGGTGTGTTTCGGTAATATTAAGTAGTTGGTTTCCGTAAATATACGGCCTAGACCATTGAATAAACTGTTATGTTTCAGGAAAGTAAGATGCCAGAGTTAGAAGAACTAAAATTTCATTGCAACAACTGCTTCGGCGAACGAAAGCACACTGTTCTTTTTACTAAGTCATTTCGCCATGATGAGCGCGAGGTAGAATCCGAGCGAATACAGTTTTCAGAAATCGATAAGTACTTGCTAATCGAGTGCAAGGGTTGCGAATCTATTGGGTTAATTGTAGATCATTGGTCTTCTGCTTCAGGAGGAGACTATATTGAACAGTATCCTCCTAAGAAAATAAAAAAAGAGCCTGAATGGCTTTTTGAGCTTATGCTTTCTGAAATGTTTCTAAACCCATTTAAAACGGATTTTCTAAGAGAGATCTACACCGCCTTAAGAAACAATACACCAAGATTGGCAGTTATAGGTATACGGGCACTACTTGAGCAGTTAATGATTGAGAATGTCGGTGACAATGGCTCATTCGTAAAAAACCTAAACAAGTTCGAGGAGCACGGTTTTTTATCGAAAGTACAGAGGGCCGCCGCAGAGCCTTTAATTGAAGCGGGTCATGCTAGTACCCACAGGGGGTTTAAGGCAAAAACTGAAGAAATAGTTTATTTGCTCAATGTGATAGAAAATTTAATTGAGTCTATATACGTTAACCATGAACAGGCAAAAAAAATTAATGTTCCCCCCAGAAAAACATAACAAAAAGCTGCACGCGGACATATGTTGCTACACTCGTTTTCGTGCATGTCGCGCTGCTCCATGTTCACACAAAAACGCTCTCCGCAAAATTTGCCGGTGAGCATGGCGTTAATCATAAGTGGAATCAGAACGGGAGTAGTCTTTGAGTACAATTTTTTAAAGTCATTCTCATGCGGATAAACCATTTGCTCGAAGACTCGCCGCCAGCCTCCGTTCGAAAGGCCACGGTGTCTGGATTGATGAGGCAGAAATCAACATCGGCGATTCCTTGGTAGAGAAAATAAGAGCGGGATTAGATCAAGTTGACTATGTAGCAGCTATTCTCTCAAGAGCCTCAATTAACAGTCCCTGGGTTACGCGCGAACTCGATATTGCATCAAATAGAGAAATTGAAGAAGGGCGTGTTGTAGTTCTGCCGCTACTCGTTGAAAAAGTTGAGTTACCTGGTTTTTTGAAAGGTAAATTTTATGGTGATTTCACGAGTGAAGATAATTACGAAAAGATGGTAGACCTCCTTTTGAGAAAGTTAGGAGGGGCGAATCATGGCACAAAAATAAATACTGATGAGGTCGCCGTTCTTAGAGAAGCTCTAGCATATGCGCAGGAAAAATCCGCTATCTATGAGCAGCAAGCAAATCAGCATGCGCGTTTGGCTCTTAAAGGTAAGAGTGAAAAGCTTGTGGCCGCAATTAAAACTGCAAATGAGAACTTCCCTTCTCATGCAGCAATTAATAATTTACATGCATTTGAAGCTTTGGGCAGCCCAATCGTTCTAGACTATTTGCTTTGGGCTATATCAAAAGCAATGCGTCAAGGAGCGCATCAGCTGGATACCATGCTTACACTTGATAATAAGTGGCCTGAAGCTACAAGCATGTTTGAAGCATATATGGACTCAGTAGGTGGCGAAATTGGTTAACTAGGCGCAGCAACTCACCACTGCGTGGCTGGACAGTTTGTAAGTCGTGCTTAACGATAGCTAAAAGGAAAAAATATGGAAAATATTGCAATAGGAATAGTATCAGGACTCATAACGGCTTTTTTCGTAATTGTAATCCGAAAACTCTGGGTCGGCGTTGTTATGCCTTGGTACGAGGAGTGTATATATAAAGACGCACATATTGAGGGAGTCTGGGAAGGTGTTTATCCAGAATTGGAATTAAAAGAAATAATTACTTTGAAAAGGAATTCTCATTTTGTTGAAGGCAACATTGCTATTGTTGAAGGGCCAGATCAAGGAAAGACCTACGAGGTCACTGGAACATTCAAAAACCTCATTTTGACGGCGAGTTACAACTCTGTTAATAAGCAAAGCCTTGATAGAGGCACATATACTCTAATGCTAAGAAACAATGGCAGCTCGCTGGAAGGTTATAGTGCATTCTATGAAGACGATAGTAATAAAATTATTTATGGAAATTGCGTCTGGAACAGAAAAGGTAGCTAACAAAGTGTTCCAACACCATTCCGGCGCCTCCACTCGACAGTTTGTAAGTAGCGCATGTGCGAAAACTTCGCGTAGCGATTCGTTAAATGCGCTGCTTACAAACTCCGGTTGAACTTCACGTTAGTGCTAAATTTGGGAACGCTCCATAGAGGATGAAATGAAGATACCAACAGATCGTAAAATCTTAGAACTAATATTCGATGAATATAAAGATACATTTAAAGGCTATATCAAAGCGGATGGCACAAGAGATTCGCGGATTTATGTCCCGATAGATTGTGCGAAAATAGCTAAAAAACTTAATACCGACCGAGATATAGTTTTTGGAAGGCTTTATTACTATTTAGATGAGAAATATGGTTACAAGCGGGACGATGGTAGCACCGTTCATTTATTTGCTCTAGCTGTTGGGAAGGACGTGAAGTGCGTAAATTTTCCAATGCTGGCCAGTGTGTTGGCCTCATTGAGGTCGGAATTTAAAAAATTTGTTGTACCAATTATTGTATCAACCATATCAGTAGTTATAGCCATGGTCTCTACAGGTGCGTTAATTTGGAGTCGGCTGCCCTAACAAGCGACTGAGGTAGAAAATTCGTGAAACCGACACCGAAATCGTCTTTTTTGTTAAAGATATTCATTTATCCTCACTGTCCGCTATTGGCCGATAGTCGTCGTGCCTGAAGCGTAAGCGTAGAAGTGGAGGCCGTTGAATAAACTATTAGGTGTACTCACTGTATGAAAGACTTCGATAAAAACATAACTAGAGAAGCAATTGATAAAGCTACAATTGAGTTTTCATCACTTGTTTATCCATTAGGTTTTATTCATTCAAAAAAATGGTTTTGGGTGAGGGAAAAAGAAGCGTCAGCTGACTTCATACATTTTCATTTAGACGGAATTTCGTATCGTGCTCCCATTAACTATTCCGTATCGTTTAGAGTCCATTGCGGTAATCGCAATTTTAACGATAGTTTTGAGGCACTTGCATTAAACGGGCCGTACTCCAGGGATTCGGAAGCATTAAAAAGAAAATATCATCATAGTTTCAATGCAAAATCTGGGAGCACCTACGAGCGATGCATAGAAGATTTAATGAAATTTGTTAAAGACATCGGTGAGCCGTGGTTCGCAATAGCATCTTTCGATACGAGCAATTGTCAGAATACTGAGAACCTAAAGTTATCAAGAAAATTACTTGGACTTAAAGCCAGTAAAACAAATAATACCTAATAAGGTCATCAGGCGGAGGATCCCATAACATTTGTTAGCTATATATATGAAATATTTCACGGGCGAGGAAGTTAAGCTACTCGATAAAGTAGAGGCGCAACAGGGAGGTATTTGGATACCCGCAACGGTTGTGTTCATCGAAAGGACGCAAGAGTCTACTGATGACTTAATGTGGCTTTTAGAAGAGCAACCAGAGTGGGCAAAGGATCGAATTGCGATTAAGTGGGATAGTTTTGATGAGGTTAAGTCTCTATTCTTTGCACATGCGGATGCAGCGAAGAATGCAGATGCAACCATTCTCTTTACAGATACAGAAGAAAATGACGAGCTTAGGTTCTTGTCCAGAAATTGTGCCTACGCTGGACAGGTAAGTAGCCGCTAGCATCTCTGGAGCGTCCGCTTTTGGCCGAAATGCGAAGTTCAGGAGCTTGCTTTACGCATCGCATTTTTAATTCAAATATTAGTTTTAAATCCATCGGTCATTACGGGCTTTAAATCGCAATCGAAAGCAATGTCATGTTGCGGTTCTCACCAGCAACCTACGGTAAGTGCTAGCGCAAGCTTATGGCTGACGGCTGCAATTAATTTATTCCCATCTCTGCCAATTGAATACCAAAATTGAAAGTCAGCTTTTAAAGGAATCAATGATGAAAAAATTTGGAGCGTTGTTGCTTTTGTTTGTTTCTGTTTTATCTTTTGCAGATGAGCCAAGTGTTCAAGCAGAGTGCGAATCAGGATATAAGGAGTACCATCATGATGGTACAAAACTTCAACTATGTCCTAATAATGATGGCTCCTACAAAGTAGATGCAACAGCGGTGGGCAGTAACTACCATACCTGTTGGTGGACGTTAACATTGTCAAAAGCTCAAACAGGTTTCTCTGCTTCCGAAGGTGATTGCACTCTAAATGTTGTCTTCGGTGAGGGAAGTCTAAACGCACAATTTGTTGGGCAATGCCGCGATGCTTGCGGCATGAGAGCCAGTTTCAAAAGCGGCACATTCATTGAACGCTTAAACGCAAATTCCACGACAGTTAAACCTACTCGTGAAACGAATAGTGAACAAACCCAATCCATTCAATTATGGACGGGCAACAAGTTGCTCGATGGTGATATTGCCGCTTGTGCAAAAAAGGTAGAGGTAGTGCTAGAGTCATTGGGTTTTCAAGGCATGACAAAATCTGTTTATCCGACGGAAACTTTTTTCTACGCTAACCACAATGAAAACCGAACGGGTATTCATTGCACCAGTATTGCGGGGCAAACATTTGTTTATGGTTCAGTAGCAGGAGTTGATGTAAAAGCGGTGGAGCGATTGAGGAATAGCATTTTTGAAAAACTATAATGTATATATTGCGGTTACACTTTGGAATATGGATACCACTCGCTCATTCGCGTAACGCTCTGCATCACTGCCCAAAATAAATTGACGTGCAATTTCCGCTATTTTTTCCAATCTTTACCAAGTTCAAGGATGTTTAGTTATTGCTTGCCAACTGTCTTATAGTATTATCGACAAAAAGGTCGCGGTCACCAGTCACAGATTAAAACGTCTGGTAACTATCAGAATAAATAACATCGGCAACAATAACCGTGAGAAAAAATAATGATGAATCGCTTTAGCCTCTATTCGGTCTTTACTCTGTTTTTTATGTCGCTGTGCGCACCGGTATTTGCTGCACATGAAATTAAACATTTTCGTGATATCACATGGTCAAGCCCCAAGGGCTTTGATTTGACTCTTGATATCACCGTTCCCGAAACCAAAACAAAAGCTAAGCCGGTACTGGTGATTTTTCATGGCGGTGGCTGGCTGCTCAATAACAAATCCATCATGAAGGATTTAGCCGATAGCATCGCCAGCCGCACCGACATCATTACCGTCAATGCCAATTATCGTTTGCTCTCTGATGTTAATAACACAACCACTGCCGATGAACTCGTTGAGGATGCGATGGGCGCGGTGCTCTGGGTAAAAGACAACATCAAAAATTACGGTGGTGATCCCGATAAAGTGGCGGTGACGGGTGATAGTGCCGGTGGGCATTTAGCCGCTATGGTGACGGTCGCCAGCCGTAGTTTGGGTAGCGATGGTTTTGATAAGAAGCCGCTGCGTTTTAAACCAACCTACTTGCCTAAAGGTGTAACCGCCGAACAAGTTGCCGCTAACGATGGCTTAAAAATTCAAGCTGCTATATTGAGCTATGCCGCTTTTAGTTTGGTGGAGGTTGTCAAGGGCGGTTTTGAAACTGAAGGAAATCAATTTTGGAAATGGGCTAATGTAAAACCGCGTGGTCTTTTTGGCGATAAGATTAATGTGAATGACAATCCCGAATATTACGAAGCGGTATCCCCAAAACACTATTTGGTTAGCGCGAAAGAATTCGCTTTACCCAATCAATTTGTACATGTCGGTGCGCTTGACGGCCTCACCACGCCAGCGATTGCAAAAGATTATGTAGAAAACTTGAAAAAGCTGGGGCAACCCGCGAGCCTTAAAATTTATAAAGGCAAAAACCACGGCTTTTTGGATTCGGGATGTAACGACTACAACAAAGGCTGCTTCAAAGATCTTTCCGAGCCTGCGGTGACAGACATGATAACTTTCCTGAATGAGGTATTTAAGTTGTAATAATGTTAAAAAATTACGCTTTAGTTGCTTAAAAATGATTAGTTAATGAAATTCTACGTTCTCCCCAAAAGCCCTCGCCAACGAGGGCTTTTTTGTTGCAATTAACGCGAATGCACCAAACTCCGCTACATTTTTGTCACTTTGTGACAATCCCATTAAATTTTTTTGATCACCTCATCCTGTCATTTATCGGACCATAGACTCCCGGTTCTGGTTTCACTTTCTCCCTTACAAGCGGAGCTGAAGTAAAACAATCACCATCAACTGGAGGTCCGACTCATGTTAAACAGAATAAACATAATCAGCGCGAAGATTTTAAAAGGCGTTTTTATTTTTTTAACGCTGCTCAACGTAAGTATGGCGAGTGCAGATGAATTCCCAACCTGGGATGCAGCGATTACTGCGTACAACGAAGGGCAAGTGAGAAAGTTTCATCCAATGTTTGATTTTGATTCGGATGGTTGCTATCCGGGTACACCATTTCATCGCAATGAAAATCTGCGCCAGAACCCGGGGTTGGGTGCAACCTCCAGCTATTATGGCGGTTGCCGCGATGCGGGCTGGGGCAATATTTCCAACATCATACACAGGCAATTATGCCAAGTGGGCACTGATGGCTGGGAGCGCTGCGCGCATTTTTATGAGCTGTATTTTGAAAAAGACCAGGCGGTTCACTTAACCTTTTTAGGTGGCCACCGCCATGACGTAGAGACTGTGATTGTGTGGACGCTCAAAGGCCAGAATCAGGAATTTGTCAGCCATGTATCTACCAGTGCCCATGGAAATTTTGATACCCGTGCGATGAGTGGCTTGCAACAACATAATGGGCATCCGCTGGTGGTGTATCACAAAGATGGTGTGAGTACTCATGCGTTTCGTTTTGCCAGTGCTACTGATAAAGCCAAGGTGGAGTTTCAGGGTAACTGGGGTGAGTTTTATGCGCCGAATATTATTAGCCATTATCGCGCGTTAGCTCAGTGGGATTCGAGTGAGCGTACCCGCCATGAGCGCAATACCCAATATCGCATGACGTTGGAGCAATCGAATTTCGGTTCTGCCAGTTTTAAAACCCGCAACGATAGTCTGCTTATGGATCAGGCCAATGCCAACGTGCCGCGCTCTGATTCGCGCTGGGCTAACACCTCGTTTACCTGGAACGATATTGCGTCTACCAAAGCGAAAGAGTTACAAGCTAACTATCCTGGTATTTATCAGGATATTAAAAACAGTTATTAATATTGATGCGTTAAAAAATCGGGCGTTGATATTGCCGTAATTGGTTAATCAAAAAGAAACGCAGATGCTGTTTGGCAATCTGCGTTTTTTATTGGATTTTTTATTTCACCTTCACAACTACTTTGCCCTTAGCCCTGCCTGCTTCGAGATAGGCAAGTGCCTCTTTGGCTTGATCAAACGGAAATACCTTGTCGATCACCGGAAGGATATGCCATGCCTCAAGTAACTTGCCAATTTCTGCGAGTTGGCGCCCATCAGGGTGTATAAATAAAAATGAATACTCGATATCGCGCTGCTTCGCTTGGCGAATTATTTTGCTGCTGAGTAACCCGAATACACACTTCATGAAAAAGTTCATTCCTCTTGCGCGCGCGAATGCAGCATCCGGTGGCCCAACCAGCGAAACGACACTACTTTTTGGTTTCAAAATCTGTAGTGATTTTTCAATCCCATCGCCCCTGACGGTGCCGAGTACCAGATCATAGCCTTGCAACACCTCCTCAAATTCCTGCTGCTTATAATCGATAATTTCATCAGCACCGAGGCGCTTAACCAGATCAACATTCGCCGTACTCGTGGTTGTCCCTACCTGTGCACCAAGGTATTTAGCAAGTTGAATCGCGAATGTGCCAATGCCACCAGAGCCGGCGGGGATAAATACTTTTTGGCCCGGTTTGATTTGTGCTCGCTCTTTAAGTGCTTGCCATGATGTGAGCCCGACCATCGGGATCGAGGCTGCTTCTACGAAATCCAGATTTTGCGGTTTAAGCGCGGCGGCGCGTTCAGGGACAACGGCAAACTCCGCAAGCGTTCCTGTACCTAAATCAAACGTGCTGGCAAAAACGGCATCGCCCGTTTTGAAGCGTGTGACCTGACTGCCCACTGCCACCACAACACCCGCTACATCACTGCCCAGAGTGGCGGGTAGCTGAAATTGGAGAATGGGTTTGAACGCGCCTTTGGGGATCATGTAGTCGATTGGGTTCAGTCCAACAGCATGAACTTGTACGAGTATTTCATCCGGTTTGATCGCCGGTTGGGGAAGCTCGGCAAATGCGACCTGATCGGACTTGCCATAACGTTTCAGGATAAATGCTTTCATCATTTCACTCATGGTTTGCTGATGCTGCTTTATATCGCTCTGCTACCTGCGCTTGATTGATGTCAGCAAGTAGCGTTTGGCGCGTGGTATCGAGAGCGTCCCAACGTGCAGCGTTTTGCAGTGGTGGGATTGTTACCAGCTCGCGGCGATCAAAGCCGAGCAGCGCCGCATCAACCAATTCATCCACTTTCATCATCGGGGGATAGGAGCTGATGTCGATGCCCGCACGATCCCAGATTTCTGTGTAGGTTCCGGCAGGAAGCACCGCCTGGACGTAAACTCCCTTGGGTGAGAGTTCCAAATGCAGGCCTTGCGAAAGAAACAGCACAAAAGCCTTGGTGGCGCCATAGACCGACATTTGGAATTCTGGTGCGAGACCAACCACTGAGCTGATATTGATGATTGCGCCTTTACCGGCCTGTACCAAGCGTGGCGCAACCGCGTTTGAGAGCCGCGCGAGTGCAGTGATATTGAGCGAAATGAGCTGCTCAACCTGATCGGGCGTTTGCTCGATAAAGCTGCCAGATTGCGCGATCCCGGCATTATTAATCAACGTTTCGATACGTGCGTCATCACGCAAACGCGCTTCAACGGCAAGTAAATCACTGTATTTGGTAAGGTCGGCTGGCAGGACATCGACGCTAACGCCATATTCCCGGCGCAGGCGTATCGCGAGGGCATCCAGCCGCACTTTGTCGCGCGCAACCAGTACGAGGTTATGGCCACGGCGCGCAAAGCGCTCGGCGTAAGTAGCGCCGATACCTGTGGAAGCGCCAGTAATAAGAACGGAGGTAGTAGTCATGTGTTTGCTCTCTGAGTTAAAAAATGGTGGTTCTGGTCTGGTAAAACGTGAATTGCTTTTAATGATGTCGATCATAATCTAAAAAGTCAACATCTTTGATTATGGTCATCATCAATGTATTATAAGATCCATGATTTTTAGGATTGAGGAGTGGAGCAATGAAAGTCACTAAGGCACAGGTGCAGGAGAATCGGGCGCGTATCGTTGAGATGGCCTCGGTTTTGTTTCGTGAGCGCGGTTACGACGGTGTGGGCGTAGCGGAGTTAATGGCGGCGGCCGGTTTGACTCACGGTGGGTTTTACAAACATTTCAAATCCAAAGCTGATTTGATGGCCGAGGCAGCGGCTGAGGGGCTAGCGCAATCGGCAGCAAATACTGCCGACATAGACGTAGTTGCGTTCGTGAATCAATACGTGTCCCGGCAACACCGCGATGCACCGGGTGACGGCTGTACCATGGCTGCACTCTGTGGCGATGCAGCGCGTCAGCCTGAGTCAATCAAAGCGGTGTTTGCGGCAGGAATTGAACGCCAGCTCGCTATTTTGGAAAACGATGATACGGCGATGGGAGAACACGAGAAGCGCGAAGCGCGAGCTATGACAATTGACTCCATTGCGCATGCAGTAGGCGCGATTGTTTTATCGCGCGCTTGTCCGGACGATTCCACGTTAGCGGATGAAATTTTGGAGATTTGTCGAGCACGGATTCTCAGTCAGTTAACATCACCCCCCGCACCGATATGATTGCCTTTCTTCATGATGAATTCACGGTGTAATACTGTCGGGCTCTTAATTTGAATTAACCAATAAAAAGCGCAGATTACTGTTGGTAATCTGCGCTTTTATTGGTTAATTATTTTTACATTATTGAAGTATTTAACCAAAGGTGAACATAAATACTTGCGAAATAACCCAACGCCACTACCGGTGTCCATTTTAAATGGCCGAGGAAGCTATAGTAGCCACGCGCTTGCCCCATGAGTGCAACACCTGCTGCTGAGCCAATCGATAACATGCTGCCGCCAACACCGGTCGTTAAAGTGATGAGTAGCCATTGGCCTTGCGAGAAATCCGGAGCCATGGTGAGTACTGCGTACATCACTGGAATATTATCGATCACCGCCGAAATCAAGCCGAGACTGATGTTGGAGACTGTGTGGCTGAAATTGCCGTAGAGGGATTCTGACAGGAGCGTGAGATACCCCATAAAACCCAATCCGCCTACACACATAATAACGCCGTAGAAAAACAACAGTGTGTCCCATTCCAATCGCGCTAAAGGCTGAAAAACATCGAAGGGTAGTGGAACTTTGGTGATGGGGTTTTCGTCTTTTTTGGGAATAAAATCGGATGTGGTTTGTCCGGTGCGTTGTAAATCCACAATGCCTTTTTTGCGTAAGTAAAATCCGTAGAGATGCAAATAAGCGAGGCCTAACATCATGCCCAATACTGGCGGCATATGGATTAATACATGGCCGAGCACGGCGCTGGCGATAGTGGCGAGGAACAAAAACAGGATCGGGAAGGCGCCTTCTTTATAGGTAAGGGTTTCCAGAAATAAATCTTCGTCATCTTTTTGCGCAACTTTGTTTTTGATGAAAAAGCTCATGATCGCGGCAGGAATTAAAAAATTCACCAGCGAGGGGATAAACAAATTGAAGAAGGTGAAAAAATCCACTTTACCGGCTTGCCACACCATCAAGGTAGTAATGTCGCCAAAGGGACTAAATGCGCCGCCCGCATTAGCGGCAACGATAATATTGACGCAGCACATATTGATAAAGGCTTTTTCATTTTCGGCGATTTTTAACACTACCGCGCACATCAACAAAGCAGTGGTGAGGTTGTCGGCGATGGGGGAAATAAAAAATGCCATCAAACCAGTTATCCAAAATAATTGGCGGTAACTAAATCCCTTTTTGATTAACCAGCCGCGTAGTGCGTTAAATAAACCGCGTTCATCCATCGCATTAATGTAGGTCATAGCGACGAGCAAAAATAACATTAGCTCGGCGAATTCAAGCAGCGTGTGACGAAACGCTTGTTCGGCAAGTGCGGATTGTTCGTGTTGCGTATAAATCCAACCAATGATGACCCAGATAATTCCGGCAGCAGCGAGTACCGGTTTGGATTTGCGCAGATGCAGTTTTTCTTCGAGCATTACAAAGGCGTAGGCGATAACAAATAGGCCGACGCAAATCCAACCCGCAGTGGTGTTGGTGAGATTGAGTCCGTCTGCAGCAAAGGTGCTATTGCTGAAGCACAGCGCCAACAGGGGCAAGATAAGCAGCAGGAATTTTGGTGGCATGGGTTTTCCTTGGGTGGGTTGATTTCTTGTCTTTGTAGCTGAGCGGCCTTGGTATTGTGGGCTGCATAAACAAAAAAGGCAGCTCGTGTGAGCTGCCTTTTCGATTTCCTTACATTTCTTTATGTTAGGCCTTCAGCGGTTTGTACTTCATGCGCTTCGGCTGTGAATCCTGACCTTTACGTTTAACGAAGTCTTCGTGGTAATCCGTGTAGTTGCCTTCAAAGAAAACAATATCCGAATCGCCTTCGTACGCGAGGATGTGCGTCGCAATACGGTCGAGGAACCAGCGGTCATGCGAGATCACCAATACGCAGCCGGGGAAGGCAAGGATCGCATCTTCCAATGCGCGTAAGGTTTCGATATCCAAATCGTTTGACGGTTCATCGAGTAACAGAACGTTAGCGCCTTGCTTCAAGGTGTTGGCCAAATGCAAACGGCCGCGTTCACCACCAGACAATTCACCGACACGTTTTTGTTGGTCGCCACCTTTGAAGTTAAAGCGGCCGAGGTACGAGCGCGAGCTCACTTCGTAGTTGCCAATTTTCAATACATCGGCGCCGCCGGATACCGCTTCCCACACAGAATGTTTATCGTCGAGATTTTCACGGCTCTGTTCAACGTAAGCGACTTTTACGGTATCGCCCAAAGTCACTGTACCGCTATCCGGTTTTTCGCTGCCGGAGATCATACGGAACAAAGTGGATTTACCCGCACCGTTACCTCCAACAATCCCAACGACTGCACCTTTAGGGATGCTCAGTGACAGGTTGTCGATCAACAGGCGATCACCATAACCTTTGCTCACGTTTTCCAGCACGATCACTTTATCGCCCAGGCGCTCGCCCGGCGGAATGTAGATCTCGTTGGTTTCGTTACGCGCCTGGAATTCTTGCGATTGCAATTCATCAAAACGGGCAAGACGCGCCTTGCTCTTGGCCTGGCGACCTTTAGGGTTTTGGCGAACCCATTCCAATTCGGTTTTCAATGCTTTTTGGTGTGCAGCTTCGGTGCGTTGTTCTTGCTCCAGGCGCGCGTCTTTCTGTTCCAGCCAGCTGGTGTAGTTACCTTCGTATGGAATGCCGTGGCCACGGTCGAGTTCCAGAATCCAACCGGCGGCGTTATCGAGGAAGTAGCGATCATGGGTAATCGCCACGACGGTGCCGGTGAAGTTGTGGAGGAATTGTTCCAGCCAGTAAACCGACTCGGCATCCAGGTGGTTGGTGGGTTCGTCGAGTAACAGCATATCGGGGCGCGACAGCAACAGGCGGCACAGCGCCACACGGCGGCGTTCACCACCCGAGAGCACAGTGACATCGGCATCCCACGGCGGCAGACGCAATGCATCGGCAGCGACTTCAAGCGTGTGTTGCAGATTGTGTGCATCCCACGCCTGGATCACGTCTTCGCATTTGGCTTGTTTTTTCGCCAGCGCATCAAAGTCGGCATCGGGTTCAGCGTAGTCGGCATAAATCTGGTCGAGTTCAGCCAGTGCATCAACGGCTTCGCGCACACCGTCTTGCACGTTGCCCAGCACATCTTTGGCGGGATCGAGCTGGGGTTCCTGTGGCAGATAGCCGATTTTCAGGTTCGGCATCGGGCGGGCTTCGCCGTTAAAATCCTGGTCGACACCGGCCATGATGCGCAGAAGGGTGGATTTACCCGAGCCGTTCAAGCCGAGTACACCGATCTTGGCGCCGGGGAAGAAGGAGAGGGAGATGTCTTTCAGGATTTCACGCTTGGGCGGCACTATCTTGCCGAGCCTATGCATACTAAATACGTATTGAGCCATGGGGCTTAACCTCGTGGTGCAGGCGGTGGGGAATGATCGACCGACCGCCAGTGACAGGGAATTTTTTCAGCGGGCGTACTATAAAGAAAGCGTCGTTCTTTTGCCATGACGTGCGCTAACGAACTGAATTTGCTGCTGTAATTGGCGAGGCTGAGGTTATCAAATCCCATCCTCATCTGGCAGGGTTCAATATGATTGTGTATATCGCTATTTTTGTTTTGGGTTTGGCTACCGTTTATGCATTATCACCTAAGGGAATTTTTACCGGAAAAGGTGAGGGATTAGCCGGTAATGAATTGAATCATGTGCAAGATTTATTTTTCCGTACGGTCTTTACCTTGCTGGGCTACGTGGCGAAACGCGATGGCCCGGTAAATGATAGGGAAGTAAAACGCACTGAAACCTTTATGGAGAAGATGGAGTTGAGTTCGCAGCGCAAACGCGAGGCTATCCGCTTGTTCAAAACCGGCGCCGACCCTGCATTTACGCTTCATAAAACACTTGATGACTTCAAAGGTCTCGCCAAAAAAAGCCCCAATCTTGCGCAGATATTATTGATTTACCTTATCAACCTTGCTCGAGTTGATGGTGCCTTGGTAAATAAAGAGGTGGAGGCGGTAGAAGAAGTCGCTTTTGGTCTTGGCTATTCCAATATCACCTTCACCCAATTGCTGAAAATGATTACCGCGCAACATGCATTTACTGACGGCCAAACCGACGCCACCAATAGCGAGAAAAAGCCCGGTAGTTCACAACAAAAAAGCCAAGGTGCTGGCGAGAAAAATAGTGCCTGGCAAGATAGTCCTAATCAGGCGAAGAATAACCAAAAACCGCAACAGGATGATGCTGAAAGTTGCGAAGAAAAAACCCGTGATTTTCAGGATAAGAAAGTCAATTTAAAATCTGCTTACGATGTCTTGGAAGTCTCCCCTACAGCGAGTGATTCTGAAGTCAAAAAAGCCTACCGTATGCTCGTTAATCAACACCATCCCGATAAGCTTATGGGGCAAGGCTTACCACCTTATATGGTGCAAGCAGCGACTGAGTGTTTCAAAACCATTCAAGCGGCATACGACTATATCCAAAAGGCTCGCGCTTAAGTCTCCTTACTAATCTATAGCTCTGGTCTTATCGCTGGGAGTAATGCTGGCTTATCCATGAACGTGAAGTTGAAAAACCTTCGCTAAAGCGTAAATTTTCTCGAAATTGTCTTCAAACTGGTAGTATGATCCCACCACTATTTTCCGCTAGTGGCCCTGCCACCATCTGTTGTATTTACACGGCAACAAACTAAAAATGATTTGCTTGATGGTCGCACAGCATTCTGTTTATGCGTGTATTTAGAGAGACTGTTACTGAAATGGATAAAGAACGGATACTTCAAGAGCTCAAAAAAGGTGCTTCATCCTGGAATGCCTGGCGTAAACGTAACGCGACGGGAGAGATTAATCTCGATTGCGTTGAGCTAACTGGCATCAACTTTGATGAATATGATTTTTCCAAGGTCTTATTGCGCAATGCCCAGATAACACGATGTAGTTTTAAATACGCTGATTTTATTTTGGCTAATCTGCAGCACTCCGTTTTACAAAATAATGATTTTTCCAATGCAAAATTAATTGCTGCCAACCTCGGTAATTGCGACCTCAGTGGCTCGGTATTATTCCTCGCTAATATGCTCACCGCTAACACCCGCAACGCGCGGCTCGAAAATATTGATTTTCGCGGGCACGATATTAGTGGGCTAATGCTGCGCGATGTATCGCTGGCAGGGAGCAATCTGGAAGGGCAACAGCTGGCACGGGTTGATCTCACCAATTCCAAATTGCAAGGCGTTAATTTACAAGGCGCCGATTTATCGAATACGATTTTTACCGGCGCCAATTTGACCAATGCCGATTTACGCGGGGCAAATTTATCCGGTGCAGTATTTAGGTCAGCCAATTTAAGTGGTGTCGATTTAAATACCATGGATTTGAGCAAGGCCGACTTCACCACCGCCAATTTAACTGACTGCGATTTGCGTGCTGCCAATCTCACCAAAACAAAATTGACTGGCGCCAATATTACCGGTGCTAAATTGTGGAAAATAACTACCGCAGGCTGGGTAATTCCCAGTATCGAATGCACCTATGCTTATTGGGACAAATCCGGTAAAGAAAAAACAATTTATCGCAGCCATGAATTTGAGCGCATTTTTGCCGAAGCTATCACTATCGAATTACGCTATCCCTATCGTTTGGTCGATCACGAATTGGCGACCCTGCCGATTTTTATCGATCATTTGGCAGCAGTGCATTGGGGCACAATTTTGCGCTTGAAATCCATTAGCGATGTCGCAGGTGGTGCTCTGGTGAAATTTGTGGTGGAAGAGGTGGGTAGCCACAATCCCACTGAACTTAAAAACCAATTACAACTGGAAGCTGAGCGTATTCAACTTGCGCAGTTAATGTTGCGCACTAATACGCTCCTGCATTCACAGCTTAAAGAAAAAATTGGCACCATTCGCGAAGAATTTTGGCCGCGTTTATTAGAATTGGCTGCCGACCATGAAAAAGATCAGGCGCGTAACCTCACCATTTTATTTATGGATTTAAAAGGGTTTTCTAAATGGGCGAACGACGAGCTGTCAGAAAAATTAGCGCTGTTTCGTGGGCTGGTTAAACCGATTTTAAAAAAATGGGGTGCAGGCCATCCGAATATGGAAGGTGATTCGTTGCGTGTCACCTTCAAAAATGCGACGGCGGGTTTGTCGTGTGCATGCATGATGCGCAATGTATTAACGGCAGCCGGATTTGAATTGCGTTTGGGTGTGGAACTGGGTGAAGTGGTAGTAATTCACAATGAAGTGACCGATATTCCAGATCTGGAAGGCGTTGCGGTCAGCATGGCGGCGCGTATGGAAGCGGCGGCCGAGCCAGGTGAAGTGTTGGTCAGCAATAAAGTGCGACATTACGCCGAACGCAGTGATTTGTTTAAATTTACCCCCCGCCGCGTACCGCTTAAAAAATCGATAGGTGCAATGGAGCAGGGCGAATACATCGAATGTTTTTCCGTCGAAGCAACCAAGAATCTGCAGGATGCGCTGCTCTAATTATCAAAAGTAAATTGCCAGAGTATCACCCTTTGATTGGGTAATATTCTGGCAAATTTTCTTGCTGGTTGTATTAAAGCCAGCCCGATTTTTTAAAGCGATAATACAAATACACACACACGACTGACACAACTCCCAGCGATACCGGATAACCATATTTCCATTTTAATTCCGGCATATGCTCAAAGTTCATCCCCCAAACCCCCACAAATGCAGTCGCCACAGCAAAGATTGCTGCCCAAGCTGCAAGGCGTTTATTCACTTCGCTTTCATCGATACTCACCATGGATAAATTTACTTGAATCGCAGTACCAATAGTGTCGCGAATGGAATCGATGGATGTATTGATGCGGTAAAGGTGATCGTGCACATCGCGAAAATAATCTTTGGTGTCCGCGACAATCGGCGGCACGCGCCCACCATCCAACTTACCCACGGCTTCTAATAATGGTGCGACAGCGTGTTTTAATAAGGTAACCTTGCGTTTCAATTCATACAGGCGTTCTATGTTGGTTCGTTGCGAACCCTTGGTAAATATTTTGTCTTCGATTATTTCTAATTCAGCTTCCAGCGCGACCACTACCGGAAAGTAGCGGTCTACTACAGCATCCATTAATGCATAAAATACAAACGCGGAACCTTGAACCAAAAGATGGGGTTCACGCTCGCAGCGTGCGCGCACACCGAGAAAGCCTTGCTGGCACCGGTTGCGCGTAGAGAGAACATAATTGGAGCCGACAAATACATCGACTTCGCCGATATTCAGTTCTCCTCCGACAAATTCCACTGTATGCATGACGGCAAATAACGAGTCGCCATATTCTTCGATTTTAGGACGCTGGTGGCCGACAAGGGCATCTTCCACTGCAAGTTCATGCAAGTCGAATTCATGTTGCATTTGCTTCAGTTCGGCTGGCTCGGCATCTTGTAATGCGACCCATACAAAGCAATCCTCCTTTTGCACGTAATCACTTATTTCTTCAACAGGAATACTGCAAAGTTTTTTGCCTTCCTGATAAGCGACGCAGTTGATTAGCATGTGCAAATCTCCGTAAAAATTGAGTCAAGTCGATGGTAGGGTGATAAGGTGCTGCTAATCTAGCGTTACAGATGATGCCCGCATAATAAAACAATTCGATGATAGGGCGCGCTATTAAATACCGATTAATCTTTTTCATAGCTTTAAACGTGGCAAACCATTTCCAATTCATTGAGTGGCAACGATAACGGGAGTTAATATGAGCAATATCGACAGTCTTTTTAAACCATTAACCATTGGTAGTATTGAGTTATCGAATCGCATCTGGATGGCGCCGCTAACCCGATGCCGGGCAGGTCTGGATCATCAACCTAATGCCTTAATGGCGGAGTATTACGCCCAGCGTGCCAGTGCTGGTTTAATTATCGCTGAAGCGACTATGGCAATGGAGGGTAACTCGGCCTTTTGGCAAGAGCCGGGTGTTCACTCGCAAACTCAGGTCGATGGTTGGCGTTTGGTAACGGATGCAGTACATGCCAAAGGCGGCAAGATTTTTTTACAAATCTGGCACGGTGGCCGCGCGTGTCATCCGGCATTGAATGCGGGCAAACAACCGGTAGCGCCGAGCGCAATTGCGATCATCGATGAGGTGCATACGCCAGAAGGTAAATTACCTTACACCGAACCACGCGCATTACGCGACGATGAAATCCCCGGCATTATCGCTGGTTTTAAACAGGCCGCCGTTAATGCAAAAGCCGCCGGATTTGATGGCGTGGAAGTGCATGGTGCCAACGGGTATTTGTTGGATCAATTCCTGCGCGATGGCTCCAACAAACGCAGTGGCGCTTATGGTGGCCCAATTGAAAATCGCGCGCGTTTATTATTGGAAGTGATTGCTGCCGTCAGTGAGGTTTGGGACAGCAAGCAGGTTGGCTTGCGTTTATCGCCACTCAATAGTTATAACAGCATGATCGACAGTGATCCCATCGCGCTTACCACTTGGTTAGCAAAACGGTTGAGTGATTGTAATCTCGCGTATTTGCATTTAATGCGCAGCGATTTTTTTCAAGCACAACAAGGCGATGTTATGACACCTGCTCGTGAGCACTACAAAGGGGTGTTGGTGGGCAATATGGGCTATTCAGCTGATGAGGCTGCAGATGCTATTGCAGTGGGGAAATTGGATGCAGTTGCCTTCGGCGTTCCGTTTTTGGCAAATCCGGATTTGCCCGCGCGATTCAAACTGGGTGCGCCGTTAAATGCGGCAGATTCTTCGACTTTTTATACGGCAGACTCTGTGGGTTATACCGACTATCCGGTAATGGCGGATTAATTTACTAATTAAAAATCAAAAGAGTCATCTATCTAACTCTTTTGATTTTTTTGCTGGTGCTTATTTGGTACAGCAATAATTTATTACAGAGTAAGATTTTAGTGCAAAAGTAACAGCTAACAGTGATGCTTTTACTAATCATCTTCTTTGTGGCTTATTGGAATTGGTCGATATTATGAGTGAACACAGTAAAACCAAAACCAGTTTTTACCGCCGACTTTATGTGGCATGGTTGATTACCCAAGGAATCAATAGCGTACCTAAAATTATTGAGGTGACCAATATGCCGCGCCGTACAGCACAAGATACGCTTGCCGCAATTCATGAATTGGATATTCATATGGAAAATAACAACGGTACATACAAGATTGTGAATTGGGGTGCAGTAAATCAGCAGTGGGTTGCCGCTAATGTTGAGCAGATTAAAAATGTTCTTGCATATCCTTAACTAATTGCCGGAACTTTTTATGACAACCGATAAATTAGGTCGCACCAGTAGTTATCTTCAAAAAGAGCAAGGCTACCGTGATAAAGCATTAAAAATGTACCCTTGGATTTGTGGTCGTTGCGCACGTGAATTTGTGTATTCTAATTTACGAGAATTAACAGTTCATCATCGCGATCACAATCATGATAATAATCCTGCCGATGGTAGTAATTGGGAGTTGCTCTGTCTGTATTGCCATGACCATGAGCATACAAAATTTCATGAATATGTGTTGTATGGGTCAACTACGGAGAAAAAAATAGCACCGGCTACACACAATCCTTTTGCGAGCTTGAAGGACATGTTGGACAAAAAATAAATCAAATTTCAATACTTATAAAAACAGGAGAACAACATGACTTACTCCCGCCTACTATCGGCAGCTTGCCTGTTTGTCGCGAGCATCGCCCATGCTGAGACTTACACAGTCCAATCCCCCAATGCCCGCGTTCAAGTTGCAGTCACCAATGATGCAAAAGGCTTGAATTACACCGTCACACTCGACGGCAATAAAATCATCAGCAATTCTGCGCTGGGTTTGATTATTAATGATCTGCCGCTGGGAAATAATGAATTGGATTTTGTTGGTAAAACCCAAGACAAGATAAAAAACTCATTTGAATTGGTTGCCGGTCGCAGTAAAAAAGTATTCGATCACTACAACACCATCACGTTAAAATTTACGGGAAAAGATGAGCGCAAACTCAATCTAAATGTAGTCATTCGCGCCTATGATGAAGGCGTTGCGCTGCGCTATTTGTTGCCTGAACAATCCGGCTTGCAAAATTTCACCATCCAAAATGAATTAACCCGTTTTGGTTTTGCAGATGATTACACTTGCTACGGTTTAAATCTCGGCAAGTTTGCCAACAGTCATGAAGGCGAATTTGATCCCATCAAAGCATCCGCTATTCGCGAACATAATCTTTACGATAATCCACTCGTATGTAAAACCGACGTCGGTCAAACCACATTTGCTCTCGCGGAATCTGACGTACGCGATTATCCCGGTAGTTGGTTTACAGGTCGCGGTGATGGTGGTTTGGGTGTAGATGTGCGTTTAACCCCGCGTTTTGATAGTCGCGCCGATGGTTTGGAAAAATCAGCAGTGCGCGCAATTATGACAGCGGCTGGTGTTAAGTCACCCTGGCGAGTCATTATGCTGGGCGATACTCCCGGTGCACTCACTGCATCGTCATTAATTGCAACACTCGGCGAGCCAACAAAAATAAAAGACACGCGTTGGATAAAACCTGGAAAAACCGCATGGGATTGGTGGAACGACAATCAAGTCGTGCTGGAAAATACCAGTGTAAAACCCGGCATGAATACTGAAACCTACAAAGCCTATATCGATTTTGCTGCAACTCTCGGCCTCGAATATATTTTAATTGATGCCGGTTGGCATGAAGGTGCGGCATGGACAAATACACCGGGCTCCAATGTATTAAAACCAATTGCAGCGATGGATCTGCCGGAAATTTTGCGCTACGCAAAAAGTAAAAATGTCGGTGTTTGGGTGTGGTTGCAATGGAAGCAATTGGATTGGCAAATGGAGGAAGCATTAAGCACTTACGAGAAGTGGGGCATCAAAGGCATTAAAGTCGATTTTATGGATCGTTCCGATCAGGAAATAGTTGATTACTATCACAAACTGCTGACCATGACCGCGAAATATCACATCATGGTTGATCTGCACGGTGCCTATCCACCGAATGGTTTAGTGCGTACCTATCCACATTATTTAACGCAAGAAGGTGTGATGGGCGCTGAGTACAATAAATGGAGTTCGAGAGTAACCGCAACGCACAACGTGACGCTGCCATTTACCCGAATGATCCTCGGCCCCATCGATTACACACCGGGCGGATTCCGTCACGCTACAGCAGAAGAATTTCCTGACTTGCGCCGCAATACTTTGCCCTATGTAAAAACTACGCGTGGCCAAGCGCTTGCGATGTACGTGGTATTCGACAGCCCATTACAAATGCTTGCGGATTCTCCCATCACCTACAGCAAAACCAATGGCAAGTGGCCACAGCCACAAAGTGAATGGGAAGATGGTTTGGAATTTATCAAAGATGTGCCGGTTACCTGGGATGAAACCCGAATACTGCAAGGCGATATTGGCGAATATATTGTTTCTGCGCGCCGCAAAGGTAAGGATTGGTATATAGGCGCGATGACTAATGAGTCCGGTCGGACGATCACTATCCCGCTCAGCTTTTTGGCTAAAGGTAATTACAGCGCACAAATTTGGCAGGATGGAAAAACAATATCTACTTTGAACAAAAGCGAAGTGATACACACGGCCAACCAAACATTTACTCTGACGTTGGCGCCTGCGGGCGGTGCTGTAGCGAGGTTTAAAAAGAAATAAATCTATTACGCTGAAGTAGCGGCTTGGCTTTGCCAGCCGCTATTTTTAAATGGGGTAGCTATGAAGAGCATTAATCGTAAATTTGTTTTTTCTTCCACTTATCGTTTTCTTCGTTAAATTGTTTCCACTCTTTACTGGTTGATCCCTCTGCTGTTGCTGCAGCCTTGATTTGAGTTGTTCCTGCAGATTTTTCTATTCCCTCAGCTTCTGGTATGGCATCTGCTTTTTCTTGCAGCTTGGCAATGACAGAATCCAATTGAGCAATTTGTTTGTCAAAACCATGTCCCGAGTTTTCTGCTGCCAATGCTTTACGTGCAAGAGTGTAATAGTGCACAGCCAAACGCACTTTTCCGACTTGTTGCGACTGGCGCGCGTTTAATACGTGGCCATCTACAGACATTTGCAGCACTAAGCGATTAATTTGGTCGAGATAAGCATCAGTTTGCACCTGATTAATCAGGTGTAGTGAGGATTGCTGCATCACAAATTTATGCAATTCTTGTAATAAGTGATGCGCTTCTTTGATTTGTTGTGGGTTGTCCAGGCGTACTTTGGCTTGTTGCCCATTATCTTTTTGTGCTGCAAGCAGATTGGTGTAAAGACTTAATTGTTCGGCGTGAATGGGATCTTTGGGCTCTAATCGTGATAGTTGCTCACAACAATCAATCAGTGCGCGATAGAGGAGAGCAATCAAATCTGCAGACAAAAATCCTGTCGGAAAACCGGTGGCTAGATCGCGAAAGGAGTTGCGCCTCGCGCGCAGTGCAGTAATAAGACGCTGACGTTGTGCGCGTCGCTTTTCAATGGAATGTGATAAAAATAAATATCCTGCTAACAAAATCAGCGAAAGGAATATTATGGCAATAACATAGGCGGACATGATGATATAAAAGCCTTATCGGTTAAATGCTAGTCATATTGTTGGATCAAGTATAGCACTGAAAAAAATGGCGCCAGAATTTGTGCCTCTCCCAGTGTTTAAAAGCGCTAAGTGCTTGTTTCCACTCTGATAAAAAAAGAACTAAAAGTGTTGACACCAGCAGCACCTGTCCCTAGAATGCGCCCCACTTCTGACGCAGACATTGGCTTGAAAAAGGTAATTCAGCGTTAGATAGTCCGGGTCCCCATCGTCTAGTGGCCTAGGACATCGCCCTTTCACGGCGAGAACAGGGGTTCGAGTCCCCTTGGGGACGCCATAAAGCGGGAATAGCTCAGTTGGTAGAGCATAACCTTGCCAAGGTTAGGGTCGCGAGTTCGAGTCTCGTTTCCCGCTCCAACTTCTCCTACCAAGGGAAGTTAACGTAATAAAGATTGACGTTTTAATCTGTTAGTGAAGTACGTTTTATCGTTGTCGCCTAGGCAACTTTCAAAATGTCCCCTTCGTCTAGTGGCCTAGGACACTGCCCTTTCACGGCAGTAACAGGGGTTCGAGTCCCCTAGGGGACGCCACATTTAGCGGGAATAGCTCAGTTGGTAGAGCATAACCTTGCCAAGGTTAGGGTCGCGAGTTCGAGTCTCGTTTCCCGCTCCAGTTTTACGTAATTCATTTCTTGTAGTCCTGATCGAACTTCCCTCCAGATACACTATTTGCCCGCATGGGCATAATGCATTCCCTTACATTTATGTTGTTACTAATGCATACCCATCGATTTTGCACGCGCTTCCTTATAGCTGAAAGGTGCATGCTGTTGCTTGGCATCTTCGCGTTGTTCATCCAATCGTTGAAAAACGGCGATTTCTTCGTCCGGCATATAATGCAGGCAGTCACCGCCGAAAAACCACAGTAGGTCGCGATAAAGCAGCGGCATCAAGTGTGGATAGCTGCCGACAATACGGCACATCAATAGTTGCCCCTGCTCAAGGAAGTTAACGCCCTGTAATTGTTGCTGCAATTGTGCAAACGCAGTGAGAAACTCCTGGTCATCTTCGCTGGGAAATTCAGCGTTGAAGGGCGGTAATTGCTGGATCTGCGCGCTGAAGGCGGAGAGTAACTCCAAGTGATATGTGTAATACTCTTGCTCGTAAATATCTTGTTCTGAATTTGAAATCGACATGCTGCGCCCTGACCTGGTGTTAGATTTTTTGACCTTCATTCATTTCTGCGAGGGGTTATGACTCCGGCACTCTCACTAAGAAACCTGCGTAAAGTTTACAACGAAAAATTCGAAGCGCTAAAAGGTATTTCACTGGATGTGATGCCTGGTGATTTTTTTGCCATGCTCGGCCCTAATGGCGCAGGTAAATCTACCACTATTGGCATTATCAGTTCACTGGTGCGAAAAACCTCAGGCACAGTTGAGGTTTTTGGTAAAGATATCGATACCGATTTTTCCATCGCAAAAAAATACCTCGGTGTAGTTCCGCAAGAATTTAATTTCAGTATGTTTGAAAAGGTGGAAGACATAGTTCTGCAGCAAGCGGGCTACTATGGTTTGCCGCGCAAGCAAGCATTAGTGCAAACTGAAAAATATTTAAAACAATTGAGTTTGTGGGATAAACGCCACACTCCTGCACGTATGTTGTCGGGTGGCATGAAGCGGCGTTTGATGATTGCGCGTGCGTTAGTACATGAGCCGCAATTACTTATTCTCGATGAGCCAACCGCTGGTGTTGATATAGAGCTGCGCCGCTCTATGTGGGAATTTTTGCGCGAGATTAATGCGGCAGGCACAACCATCATTCTCACTACCCACTATTTGGAAGAGGCGGAAAGTCTTTGTCGCAATGTGGCGATTATTGACCAAGGTGTCATTGTTAAAAACACCAGCGTTAAAAGTTTATTGCAGCAACTCAATAAAGAAGTCTTTATTTTCGATGTGTCGGGTAATTTGCAATCGTTACCAAATTTAAATGGTCATCGCGTTGCCCAAATAGATGAGCATTCTTTTGAGGTGGATGTTGATAAGGGGCAATCGCTCAATGCGGTATTTACCCAATTGACTGCCCAAGGCTTTGAAATTGTCAGCATGCGCAATAAATCCAATCGTTTGGAGGAGTTGTTTGTTGCTATGGTTAATGCGAATAAAGATCTGGCAAGCGCTGCGCAAAAAGAGGTGCAATCATGAGTTTACAGGAGCAGTGGATTGCGTTTCTTACCATTATGCATAAAGAAATAAAACGCTTTACCCGAATCTGGATTCAAACCCTGCTGCCGCCTGCAATCACCATGGTGTTGTATTTTGTAATTTTCGGTAAGTTGATCGGCAGTCGTATTGGCGATATGGGCGGTTTCAGTTATATCGAATTTGTCGCACCGGGGCTGATTATGATGGCGGTATTAACCAACTCTTATGCGAATGTGTCTTCATCATTTTTCAGTGCAAAATTTCAGCGCAGTGTCGAAGAAATTTTAGTATCGCCCACACCTAATTACATTATTTTATTGGGTTATGTAATGGGTGGCGTGGCACGTGGTATGGCGGTGGGGTTGATAGTGACGCTTATGTCGCTGTGTTTTACTGATTTACACATACACCACTGGTTCATCACGATATTTATTGTATTGATGACTTCAATCCTGTTTTCGCTGGCGGGATTTATCAATGCAGTTTATGCCAACAGTTTTGATGATATATCTATAGTGCCTACATTTATTCTTACACCGTTGACCTATTTCGGCGGTGTTTTTTATTCGATCAATTTGTTGCCGGAATTTTGGCAGCATGTTTCGATTTTTAATCCTATTTTACATATGGTTAATGCCTTTCGTTATGGCATGCTCGGGATTACCGATGTCCATATTGGGTTAGCGTTTACAGGGCTGACCATTTGTGTTGTTGTGCTGTTTGTTATTGGCATGCATTTATTAAAAACGGGAAAGCGCTTGCGTGCTTGATCTGGTGCATTTGAAAAATTATTGGAAGTTGCTATGAATCACAATCCACTCGGTCGCCAAACAGATTACGTCTCGGTTTATGCTCCGCATTTGTTATTTCCCATTCCACGTGTAGAGTCGCGCGCGTTATTGGGAATAGGTGATACATTGCCTTTTTATGGTGTGGATATATGGACTGGTTATGAGCTGTCTTGGCTGGATACGTTGGGTAAACCAGTGGTTGCGATTGCCGAGTTTTTTATTCCCTGCACCAGTGAATTTATTGTGGAATCGAAATCTTTCAAGTTGTACTTGAATTCACTAAATCAAACCCGTTTTGAGCATGTTGCTGAAGTAGAGTTGCTAGTTGCTAAAGATCTTTCGCGCATTACTAATGCGGATGTACGAGTAAATATCATTCCACTAACGGCATCGGTGCGGGCAGCACAGCATTTGGCGGAAATCGCTGAGGTAGATGGTGAAGTATTGGATGAATTGGCAGTGGAGGTTGATGCATACCATCCTGCGCCTGAATTGCTTGCCGCTGAGGAGGGAATTGTTGAGGAGTGTTTGGTAAGTCATCTGTTAAAAACCAATTGCCCGGTGACTGGCCAGCCCGATTGGGCGAGTGTTGTGATTCGATATAAGGGCAATAAAATTCAGCGCGAAAATTTACTGCGCTATATTATTTCGTTTCGTGAGCATCAGGATTTTCATGAGCATTGCGTGGAACGGATTTTTAGCGATATTGCGCGAGTGTGTAAGCCGGAAGAGTTGGTTGTGTATGCGCGTTATACGCGACGGGGTGGGCTGGATATTAATCCATTTCGCTCCAGCAACCCGAATACAAAACCTGACTTGCTGCGTTTAATTCGTCAGTAGCGCATTAAGCGCTCTTGAGCGTTTTATACGATGACTTTATCTTTCAGGCGGCTTGCCGCTTTTTCAAGAGACTCGATTACTTTTTGTTTGTCGTAATTGCGCACCTTATCCATATCTAAATACATGGAGAAGCCTTCAGCTCGATCTTCAAAATAACTTTGGTTTTTGCCCATCTCTTTGCGTAAGTCTGCTACTTGGTAAACCTTTACGGGTAGCGAGAAACCCTTCACCTGAATTTCACCTTTATCGCGACACATTATAGTGTCTTTCACCAGCGACCAGGTTTCATGGGAAATTAAAATCTCATCAGGTTCGGCGGCGGATTCAAGTCTGCTCGCCAAATTAACTTGCGTGCCTAGCACTGTGTAATCCAAATGGTTTGATGTACCAAATGTGCCTACAGTGCAGTAGCCAGTGTTAATACCCATGCGCACTTGCAGTGGTTTTTTAATGCCTTGGTTAAACCATTCAACTTGCATGGATTTAATGCGTTTTTTCATCGCAATCGACATGGCAACACAGCGTGTTGCATCGTCTTTTACGCCTTTGCTGTTACTATCGCCAAACAGCACCATAATGCCATCACCCATAAATTTATCGATAGTGCCGCCGTAGTGCGCGACGATTTTAGACATTTCGGTGAGGTAGTAATTGAGCAGTTCAGTTAATGCCTCTGCTTCAATTTCTTCTGAAAGTTGGCTGAAATCTTTAATGTCAGAAAAAAATATGGTGATGCGTTTACGTTCGGCTTGTAGATTTTTGTCGTCGCCGCGATTAATTGCTTGCCACACAGTCGGCGGTAAATAACGCGATAATTTGTAGGCGCGAATTTTATGCCATTTTTGTTCATTTTCGAGTTGCTTCTGACTCAGCATTAACTTGTGAAGACGTTGATGCATGTAGATGGCGTAGACTAAAAAATAGGTAGCAACACCGATTAAACTGGCGGCACTTATTTCGATGCTGCTGGAAAGTACCAATTGGGGTTTATGAATCACCAAGCTAAGAACTACACCTACGGCAAATGCACTATTGTCTTCCATCAATTTGCGCATGCCACCGCTAATCAGCGCATTGAATTGAATCATGGTGAGAAACATTATGCAGGGCAGAATGCTAAAGTCAGTAAGGCTCAATACCACACCAATTAACGCCGCATCCGCATGGGATAGCCAGCGATTAATCTTTAGCATTTGTTCAGGAAGTTGCTTGCGCGTGAAATGATAGGTGGTGTAAGCGTAGAGCAGCAGAAATATAATTACACCCATATGGGTGAGGCTAGGGTGATCCCAGTTAATAAAAGAGGCAAGAGTGCCGGAGGCTGCAAAACAGATGAGTGCGCGAAAATAGTATTGCTGTATGGGGGATTCAGTTTGTAGTTGTTGTTTATCTGTCTTGCTGTTCATCGGGTTCAAGCCTTGTTTTTATTGGTGAGTAAGTCAATCCCTATGAAGAGGCAGTTGTGCTTACCCAAGCCAGTGAATTAAACGGGTTTTTACTGAAAATGTCTACTTGTTGGCAGAAGGGCAGTTATTTTTCTGGTTGTTCGTTAATTAAACTTCAGCTCGAGGTACTTTTCTTCCAAGTCGGTATATTGCTTGCGCAATTCAGCAAATTCATTCTGGATTTGCTGCAAATTTGTCGAGCTTCCTGCATCTGTATCAGTATGTTCCAAATCATTTTTGAGCTGATTGTTTTCCCTCTCCAAATTTTCCAGATTGCCCAGCATTGTTTTACTTTCTTGGGTAAAGTTTTGCAGTGTTTCCTTTATACGCTGGTTTTCTTCCTCAAGATGATGGTCACTTTCAATCATAGTTTCTTGCTGGGCTAATTGCTCATGCGCCTTGTGAAGCTCATCTTCAAGCAATTGGACGCACGTATCTGACTCCTGCACAAAGCGTACTTGTCTTTGTAATTGCAGTTCTAATTCTTTGATCACTGTGTCTTTTTCTTCAGTGGTCACTGCGGTATCCAATTTGCGTTGCAGGTCGCTAATTACTCGATATTGATCGGCGGCTACGTTGCGCAGCTTCATGATTTCTTCTGCGGCGCGAGGATCCTGACGGATGATATTGATCATTTTGTTTTCAGCTGGTCGCCCCGTAATGGCGGCATTGGCGTCATGCATGTAATGGGCTATTTCGTTGTAAGTATTGCCGTATTGTCCAAGTAACATTTCGTATTTTTCGCGATCTTCGATACCATCCGCCATGGCATAGAGTTCGTTGTAGTAACCCTGCGCGTTGGCTTGTGCTTCATTCCAACGCTTTTCCAGATCAAAAAACAACTGCTTGAATTTTTCCAAATTGGCTACCCGTTTTTTATACATATTCAGCTCGTCGCTGCTAGATGAATCAACGGATGAATCGTTTGTCACATCAAAAGTGCTATCCGTGGCGGATTGAAGTAGAGGCTCCAATGTTTGTCGAAAGACATTCCAATAGCCTTCGCTGCCAGGAACCTCGGTGGTGCCAAGTTCTTCTGCGCGTAAAAAAGCGTAGCGTAGTGCAACAATACGTTGATTGACGGGTAATTCGGCAGGTTGTGCGTCACTAATATCACTTCTTGGTGCAATCAACGCAAAACGATCCTGAGTTAATTTCACTTGCTCGTTGACCAATTGCTTGTAGGATCTGCCCGTTGGTGACGCGGATGAACCCGTTGTTTTAATAGCTTCAACCAGCTCGTGCAATTTGTCCTGCTGCCGCCGAATAAGCTTTTTTTGTTTCAGCGAATAAACAATTAACACTGCCGCCGCGATGAGCAATACCACGTAAATTTCTATGGCTACTGCCAGGATAATGATAGGTACTTGCATATTATTATCGGCCGCAAGGGTTCGTGTTACGAATGGCAAACTTATTGCCGCAATGGAGTCTACATGCGCTAGTTAGCGCCTCTGCCCAAAAGTATGGTACAGATTCTGTCAATATTCGACTTGGCCATACTGTAGATTGGCTAATTTTGTTAGTCACTGACTTATTGAATGAGGGTTTCAGTTTTATGGATGCAATTGCAGCATTACATCAGCGCGTATCAACTCCCAGGCTTACCACCCCGGCTCCTTCGCCTGAGCAGATAGAGGTATTAATCAAGGCAGCAATGCGCGCCGCTGACCATGGCAATATGCGTCCCTGGCGCTTTTTGATTGTTGAGGGGAATGGGTTGATTCAGCTTGGTGAGTTATTTGCAAAAGCCGCTAGCGCTAAAAATCCGGACATTACCCAGCCAGAGTTGGATCGCTGCTACGCGCTGCCGCAGCGTGCGCCCATGATTATCATCTCTATTGCGCGATGCCAGCCTAATCCCAAGGTGCCACAGATTGAACAAATCATTGCCGCTGGCGCCGCCACTCAAAATCTTCTCAATGCGGCATTCGCAACCAATGTAGGGGCGGTGTGGCGCACTGGTGATATGGCTTACGATCCTGCAGTAAAAGCGGGATTGGGTTTAATCGAGGGAGAGGAAATTGTCGGGTTCATTTATGTCGGGACGCCCACGGTTCCACCACACGCGCCGCGCGAACAAAATTCTGCGGACTTTTTTAGTGCATGGCCACAGGAATAAGATTGCGTTTGCGATCTTGCTTGTGTACATTAGCGCGCCTTCGCAAGGGGGACTTTGGATAGTGTTTTTCGGCGAAGTCCGCGTAATTTGCGGTAAAAACGGTGAGGTGTCCGAGTGGCCGAAGGAGCACGCCTGGAAAGTGTGTATACCGTAAGGTATCGAGGGTTCGACTCCCTCTCTCACCGCCATTTTTAACAAATTTTCACTGTACAGTTTCGCGCATAGCAGCATGTAGTTCGCTCTTTGTACAGGTTGGTCGAAAATTGTATTTCATTGATTTATAAAGCATTAATTTGAATGTCTCGTAAAAGAAAATCAAATAAATGCTTGACTCACTGAACATCGATCAATAAAATGCGCGCCTCTACAACGCACTCATAGCTCAGCTGGATAGAGTACTCGGCTACGAACCGAGCGGTCGGAGGTTCGAATCCTCCTGAGTGCACCATATAGAAGTTTGAAAAAGCCCGTCAGAAATGACGGGCTTTTTTTATTTTCATGCTATTTCCAGACACGTTAATTTTTCGTTATTAAGTTCTATATCCAGACTTTACACATTGCTATCCGTTGATCCTTTGCTATACCCAAATCAGGTGGAACATTTGATTTGGGTATAACTGCTGCTGCCTATATTTTGGGTCAGACAAAGTGAGGAAATCGTGGAGCTTAAAAATTTAATTGATAACGCACAAAAGTTGCCAAATATTCCTAAGGTAGTACAAGAGTTAATAGAAAGCTTTGGCGACGAGAATATTAATAATGAGGTTATTGCTAAAAAAATCAGTGCCGATCAGGTGTTAACTGCAAAGGTATTGCGTGCTGCCAATTCGGCTCATTACGGTGGTAACCGCAAAGTGGGCTCGGTGAGTGATGCGGTATTTGTATTAGGTTTTAACGCAGTACGAACGCTGGTGCTTGCCTCAGGTATGACGGGAGCATTTAAGGCGCCAGAAGGGTTTGACTTACCCGCTTTTTGGCATAACAGTTTTGCTGTGGCGAGTACGTGTAAGTGGCTGGCGAAGTTTTCTAAAGATGATGCAGAAACGGCATTCACCTGCGGCATGATTCACAATATTGGTGAGCTTCTGATCCACATCATCCTGCCAGATGAGTGCAAAGAAATCCAAAAGATAGTAGATCGTGGTGCGCGTAATTCAGATATTGAGAAAAACGTGCTCGGATTTAACTTCCCGGAGGCGGGCGCAGAATTGGCAAATCGGTGGAAGTTTCCCGATGCGATTGTCTCGGGTATTCGTTATCAGCTGAATCCATCGGCTGCACCAGAGTTTTCGCGTTTTGCGGCGTTAATCAATCTGGCTGATTACATTGTGCATGAGAATGAAAAGAATGGCGGCGCGACTCTGGTAGAGCATTTCCCCAATGAGTTGGCGACTAAATTGGGTATTAATCTAGTTAAGTTGATGGAGCGTATCGACGAGACAAAAGATTTAATCGGCGGGTTTGATGATTTGCTGCATTAAATTTTATTGAAGGTTCTTGATATCGCCAGCAGGAGATCCCGCTGGCGATAGTCTTTTTATTGCTCGCGTGCAATGGCGCGGTAGGCGATGTCTTTGCGGTAGAACATACCTTTCCAGCCGATTTGCTCAGCAAGCTTATAGGCACGTTGTTGTGCTTCTAATACAGTGGCTCCCAATGCTGTTGCACAAAGTACGCGACCGCCATTAGTTACGGCATTGCCATCCTTTGTCGTAGTGCCAGCATGAAAAATTTTCTCACCAATGATTTCATTCGTCGGCAAACCGGAAATAACATCGCCTTTGCCGTAGGCATCCGGGTAACCGCCAGCAGCGAGAACTACACCAACAGATGCGCGTGAGTCCCAATCAGCAGTGGTTTTATCCAGATCACCTTTCACTGCTGCTAAACAAAGCTCAACCAGATCTGATTGCAAGCGCAACATGATTGGTTGGGTTTCCGGATCACCAAAACGGCAGTTATATTCGATCACTTTGGAATTGCCCGCGGCATCAATCATCAAACCAGCATATAAAAAGCCAACGTAGGTATTCCCTTCCGCTGCCATGCCATTCACGGTTGGATAAATAATTTCTTTCATCACTCGGTCGTGAACAGCTTGCGTCACTACCGGTGCCGGAGAGTAAGCGCCCATGCCACCAGTATTCGGGCCAGTATCACCATCGCCTACGCGTTTATGGTCCTGGCTGGTCGCCATTGGCAGAACATTTTTTCCGTCAACCATCACAATAAAACTGGCTTCTTCACCAGCGAGGAATTCTTCAATTACCACGCGGCAACCGGCATCACCAAATGCATTGCCTGACAGCATATCGCGCACGGCGTCTTCAGCTTGTTGCAATGTTTCGGCAACAATTACGCCTTTACCGGCAGCAAGACCATCGGCTTTGATAACAATTGGCGCACCTTTTTCACGCAAATAAGCGAGTGCAGGTTCAACTTCGATAAAGTTTTGATAATCAGCCGTCGGGATTTTGTGGCGCGCAAGAAAGTCTTTAGTGAAGGCTTTTGAGCCTTCCAATTGAGCAGCGCCTTTGCTTGGTCCAAAGCACAATAATTTGCGCGATTGAAAGTAATTCACAACACCCGCAACCAACGGAACTTCCGGGCCAACAATCGTCAAGCCAACATTATTTTGCTCAGCAAAGTTTGCCAGCGCTTCAAAATTCAAAACGTCGATAGCAACGTTTTCCAAATTTGGTTCCAGCTCAGTACCGGCATTGCCCGGTGCAACAAATACTTTCTCAACTTGCGCGCTCTGTGCCGCTTTCCACGCAAGTGCGTGTTCACGTCCGCCGCTGCCAATAATTAATACGTTCATAGATCAATCCACAAAATTAAAATCGCAAATAAGAAACTCCTGCAATGCGGGAGTTAGCGAAAATTAATGTCTAAAGTGACGCATGCCAGTGAATACCATCGCCATGCCGTGCTCGTCGGCTGCGGCGATAACTTCTGCATCGCGCATTGAGCCGCCGGGTTGGATTACTGCAGCAATGCCCACTTTTGCGGCGTTATCAATACCATCGCGGAACGGGAAGAATGCGTCGGAAGCCATTACTGAACCAGCAACTTGCAAACCAGCATGTTCTGCTTTAATTGCAGCGATACGTGCAGAATTCACACGGCTCATCTGGCCGGCTCCCACACCAATCGTGTGTTTGTTTTTTGCGTAGATAATCGCATTGGATTTTACAAACTTGGCGACTTTCCATGCGAACAACAAGTCTTGAATTTCTGCTGCAGTCGGTGCGCGCTTGGTAACGATTTTCAAATCGCTTTCGGTGATGATGCCGTCATCGCGATCTTGTACTAATAGACCACCGTTGACGCGCTTGTAATCCAAGCCTTTGACGCGAACTGTGCTCCATTCGCCGGTAGCCAGCAAACGTACATTTTGTTTTGCTTTGACGATTTCGATGGCTTCTGCTGAAACACTCGGTGCAATAATCACTTCGACAAATTGGCGCTCAACAATGGCTTTAGCAGTTTCAGCATCCAATTCGCGGTTGAATGCAATGATGCCGCCGAATGCAGATTCGCTATCGGTAGAGTAGGCCAGGTCGTAAGCGTGTTTAATCGATTCTGCTACCGCAACACCGCATGGGTTTGCGTGTTTAACAATAACGCAGGCAGGCTCGCTGAAAGATTTTACGGTTTCCAGTGCAGCATCGGTATCGGCAACGTTGTTGTAAGACAGCTCTTTACCCTGAAATTGTTTTGCAGAGGCAATGCCCACTTCTTGCGGATTTTTTTCAACATAGAAAGCGGCTTTTTGGTGTGGGTTTTCACCGTAGCGCATTTCTTGTGCTTTGATAAATTGGGTATTGAAGGTGCGTGGGAAATCAGCGCTGCCGCCTTCTACCAAACGACCAAAATAATTGGCAATGGCACCATCATAAGCAGCCGTGTGTTCGTAGGCTTTGATCGCCAAATCAAAACGGGTTTTCAGTGATGTGCTGCCGTTGTTGGCTTTGAGTTCTGCCAGAATATTGGCATAGTCAGATGCGTTAACCACGATGTTCACATGCGCGTGGTTTTTTGCAGCGGCGCGAACCATGGTGGGGCCGCCGATATCGATATTTTCTACCGCATCTTCCAACGAGCAATCTTTATTGGCGACGGTTTTCTCAAACGGATAGAGATTTACCACGACCATATCAATCGCATTGATACCGTGTTGTGTCATTACGCCTTCATCAATACCGCGACGGCCTAAAATCCCGCCGTGTACTTTCGGATGCAGGGTTTTTACGCGGCCGTCCATCATTTCCGGGAAGCCGGTGTAGTCAGAGACTTCAATCGCAGGGATCTTGTTTTCGGTGAGCAACTTAAAGGTGCCACCGGTTGATAAAATTTCTACGCCTTGCGCGTGCAGGGCTTGGGCAAATTCGACAATGCCGGTTTTATCAGACACGCTGATTAACGCGCGTTTTACCGCAACAAGATCGGAAGTGTTAGACATACGCAGTTCCCATGTAAGTGAAAAAATTAAACTGTTAAAAAGCAAAAGGGGTGGAAATAAATTGCCACCCCTTTTTGATTGCCATGCGGCGCTGTAAAAATTACAGCAGACCGTATTGCTTTAATTTTTTACGCAGTGTGCCACGGTTCAAACCCAACACTTGTGCAGCGCGGGTTTGATTATGACGGGTATATTTCAATACGATTTCAAGCATGGGGGCTTCTACTTCTGCCTGAACCATTTCGTAAACGTTGCTAACCTCTTGACCATCGAGGTGCTTGAAATAATTTTCCATTGCTTGCTCTACGCAGCCGCGCAGCGATTGAGCTTGTACTGGTTGATTGGGGTTTGCAGCTTGTGCTGGGGTTGATTCAGCAAAGAAAGTTGCGGTATTCATGCGGCTTTTTCCTCTTTCGTAAGCAGCTGTTCAAAGAAATTTTGAATGCTGGTTTGTTGTTCTTCTGCATTATCTATAGCGTTAAAGGTTTTGCGAAATGCTTCGCTGCCAGGGACCGTTTGCAAATACCAACTCGCATGTTTGCGAGCAATGCGCGGGCCCATAAACTCACCATAAAAACGGTATAGCTCACACAGATGGGTACATAAAATGTCCCTGATTTCAATCAGGGACGGTTCGGGTAATTGCTCACCGGTACGCAGGTAATGCGCAATTTCCCGGAATATCCAGGGGCGACCTTGCGCCGCCCGTCCAATCATCACCGCTGCGGCACCTGTGTGATCCAACACAGCTTTGGCTTTGTGCGGTGAATCTATATCGCCATTGGCAAATACAGGAATTTTCACTGCATTTACTACACTGGCGATGGTGTCGTACTCGGCTTCGCCCACAAAGGCGTCGGCGCGGGTGCGACCGTGAAGTGCGAGGGCTTGTATGCCGGCATCTTCAGCGATGCGTGCAATACGCACGGCATTGCGTTCTTCATTGCTCCAGCCAGTGCGAAATTTCAGAGTGACAGGAATGTCCACTGAACTTACTACTGCCTGCAATATCTCTGTTACAAGCTGCTCATCTTTCAATAACGCAGAGCCGGCGGCTTTCTTACATACTTTCTTGGCGGGGCAACCCATATTGATATCAATAATCTGGGCGCCGTTGGCAGCATTGAGGCGCGCTGCTTCAGCCATCATTTCCGGGTCACCACCGGCAATCTGCACGGCGATAGGTTCGGCTTCGCCCGTATGATCCATACGCAAGCTGCTTTTACGGCTGCCCCATAAGCTGGAGTCGGCGGTGAGCATTTCCGATATCACCAAGCCCGCTCCCAGTGAGCGGCACAATTGACGAAAGGGCCGGTCAGTAACGCCTGCCATAGGCGCGAGAATGACCTGACTGTCAATACAATAGGAGCCGATAGTAAACACGTGACTGGGTTGTCGTAGTTGCGGTTGCGCCGAAAATGCCGGTTTCACCTGGGTTTCCCTGTATCAATTTTGTACTGGGACCCTGCGTAAAAGGGTCGCCATAATACCCGTTTGGGCAGGGGTTGGGAACGCAAAAAGCATAAAAAATGGCGTTTTTTTGAGCGATAAAAACGGCTTTTTTAGTCCTTTTAGGTTGCAAAAAAAAGTGATTTGGGGCAGGTCGTGGGTGGATTATTGTTTGAGCGGGTCATAGAGGTAGGTTTCATAGTCATGCGGTAAGTGCTGGATAAGCGGATTCTCCAGTTTGATAATATTTCTTTGTTTTAAATGGGTGTGCTCGATAGCATCGATATGACGCTTGCGCCATAACTGGTCGAAGGAGCCATCTTTATAGGCAATTTCCAGCCCTTGTTGCACGCGATTGAGTGCGGCTTGGTTGTCCTTATGAGCGAAAAAAAATTTGGGCAGTGGATAGTAGAGTGCGAGCTGGGTATTACTTTTTAGCTCCAGGCTGTTCAAGTCTTGCTGTTCATAGCGAAGTTCTATAGGACCCCGACAAAAAAAATCGATGCGACCTGCTTTGGTCATTCGAAACAAACTGATAACTGTGCCGGACTCGATCACTTGCAAACCGTTGTAGCGCAAAATTTTACCGTCTGCCCAACCGATGCCTACACCAAAATGATAGTCCTTGAGTTGATCAATCCGGGTGATATTGCGAGTGGTGGCTTGGAGTGCGTCGCGCACAAAACAGATACGATAGCTGAGCGCGCCACGATCAAGCGGAAAGGGTATGTAGGCGAGCTTTTCTTGCTCGGCCAGCTCATCTTCGTAACTCATTTGCAGTATGAGGTTTGGGTAGACATTGTGACTTAGCGCCACCAGTGTGCGGGCGCGATTCATAGGGGGAATGCCGCGCAGTTCGTAAGGGCCAAATTCGGCGGTAGTTTTGTCTAGCGCGAGTTTCAAAACCTCAACTTCGTGCAGTACCCGCTCTTCGCTGTTCAGTTCGGGGAGCTTGTGGGTGATGATGAGCGGTGTAGGAATTATGGCCAATTCGGCGGCTTTGATGGTGCCAGAAGAAAAGAGTGCTAACCAGAAGATAAATAAAGAGAGCGGGTAGCGATTGCGCCGAAACCCGAAAGATACCCCAACACTAGTGCCGATATTTTCGGGTTCCATATTGCGTTCCGCGTTTAGGCAGAGAAGCAGTCAGCCCTGTCATTTGTTTTCACGAGTAAGTCTAGCTGCCGATACGTATTAGTGCGACTGCCGCTAGCGTGGTATAGAGATATGGTAATTAACCGCCTCAGCACCGGGATCGACTAAATCGAGCGTAATGTAAATTTTTTGGTTGTGCGGCATTAGTTCCTGCCCAATCAACTCTCCACCCAGATAATCTTTCGGCACAAAACGGCGCGACGCGACTTGTTTTTCATCGATGTCGGTAAATACCAGAATTAAATCCGGGAAGGGTTGATCAAAGGAGGCGCCATTGATCAGCATGACATCGACGGCCAGCGCGCCTTGGGTATCTGGATGTTCGCGTACCACCAGATTGGATGCCACTATGCGGCTGGTATCAACCAGAGTCGGCACTTGGCAGCCAAGGTAGGGGCAGAGAAACAAGTAGCCGGTGCGATAGGGTTCGGTGCGGCTGAAATAGTCAAACTTGAACCAGAAAACCTGAATGATGATCGCTAATAACGCCAATATGCTCAGGCTCGGCCAGAGCTTGCGTTGATACCAACGGCGCATGCGCTTGGCGTTGAATTCAATTGGTGCGGGAATAATGTTCATCAGCAGCGCGGTGCGCGAGCCATCGTAAGCACGGATTTTGGGCTGCGTTTTTACCTGGCGTTTAGGTGCATCGTTATCCGACTCATCTTCTGGTGTTTCAAACAGGCTTGGGTCAGGCGTATCTAATGCGCGGATTGGGCTAAAACCTTGCTTGTCTGGAATGCTTGCCAATTCATCACTGAGTACAAAATCATCGTTCGCCTTCTCCTTTTGTTCTTCATCATCCTTCTCCGCAACGAGGCTGAACACTAGTCCGGGTGAGGCTATTGTGGTGGTGGAGGGCGCAGGTGTGGTGATGCTCTCCAGCTCAGTATTTACTGCATGGCTGTCATAGAGTGCATCGTCAGCCAGTTGCTCGTCAGTTTTAGGTTTGGCTACCCCCAATTGAGGGGTGTCATCATCTTCGTCCTCAATCAGCATTTCAGCCCAGGATTCATCGGCACCGTTCGCCGAATCTTCGCTTATATCTTTGTCGCGGATTTTGCGTTCAAACAGGGATACTTCGGCTTTTGGGGTGGTATCGATATCCATAAATCCATCGAAATCATAGCTTTTGATCTCGTTTTTACTGTCTTCCATGTCATCGCTGATCAGGATGTCATCGGTTTGACCAAGCGACGATTTATTTATCGTGCGAATAACGGGCTTCGTTTTTGGTGCGGCCGATGGTTTTATCTCAGGAACCGGTGCGACCAAGGGTTTGGGGCTGTCAATGGCGAGTGGTTTTATGCTGCTCAATATGTTCGTTTGATCGGTAGTTGCGGGTTTGCCGATCGTTGGTATGGTGGCGACGACCGCTTTTGGCTTGGCCGACTCTAATGGCGCTACTGTTTTTGGAGTAGCAATGGTTTCAGTTACCGTGATTTTTGGCAATGGCGATGCCAGCGGTTTTACCGCTTCGGGCGGTTGTTGGGTTGGAGTAGTTTTGATAACCGCAGCGGGCGGCGGCGCAACCAAATATTCCTGCGCTTTAAATACATTCAGGCAGGAGCCGCAGCGCACCGCGCCTTTGGCGGATTGCAATTGGCTGGGCGTCACACGAAAGGCAGTTCCACATTTGGGGCAGCGAGTGATCATTGGATTGCTGGCAGAGGTCATGGTCTGTTTGCTCTTAACGCATGGGCTCTTAAAAACCCGTTCAATTTATTATCGACCCCTGCAGTGTAACTTTAGGGGGAGCTAGGGTAAATTCCGGCGACAACAGCTAGACATATTCTCCATTGGCAATGCCAACTAGCGCACCTTTGTGGCGGTTAAACGCACCCATTCCTCTTGTTCGGCGATAGGGTCGAATACAAACCAAGGTTCGTAGGCAGCCATAACCGACGTGGCTTGTACTGATAAAATCCCTGAGAGGCAGAGCTTGCCGCCCACTTTAGTCATGGCACTGAGTGCGGGAGCCAGTTCTGCGAGTGGTCCAGCCAAAATATTGGCAAGCATCACATCAACTTGAACGTCAGGGCAGCTTGGCGGCAAATAAACGGGCATTGCATCTTCTGGCAACTTGTTGCGTTTGGCATTTTCGGTGGTTGCCAGTAGTGCTTGTGGGTCGATATCGACTCCAAATACCTTTTTCGCACCCAAAAGCAGTGTCGCAATGCCGAGAATACCTGAGCCGCAGCCGTAGTCCACTACTTCCTTGTCGCTGAAATCCTGCTGATCGATCCACTGCATGCACAAAAAGGTGGTGGGATGGGTGCCAGTACCAAAAGCGAGGCCGGGGTCGAGCATCAAATTTACCTTTTCCGGTTCCGGCGGTTGCTGCCAGCTAGGGCAAATCCACAGGCGTTCGCCACAGCGGATGGCATGGTAGTTCGTCATCCACTCGCGCTCCCAATCTTTGTCTTCCAGCTGCTCCCAATAATGTTCTGGCAGTGGATTGCCAAAACGTCGTTCGGCGATGGCAATGGTCTTGGCGGTATCGACTTCAGCATCAAATAAACCGGTTATTTTAACGCTGTCCCACAGCGGAGTTTCACCCAAGCCGGGTTCAAGAATGGGTTGATCGGCATTGTCTTGCAGGGTGACGGACGCGGCGCCGCACGCCAGTAATGAATCCTCAAGTGATTCAGCGTAGCGACGTGAGGTGATGATTTTGAGTTGCAGCCAAGGCATAGGAATTATTTCTTAATCAGCAATTGATGATGGTTGGTTCGTTGAAGCTGCTTTGTAGCGCCCGAATTTATGCGGTTGAAATCATTGATCCTGAAATGCAAAAGGGCGCGATAAATCGCGCCCCTGCAATTGGCCGGAATTACTCGGCCAGTTTCTTTTCCAGATAGTGAATATTCACACAACCTTTGCGGAACTCGGGGTCGCGTACCAGCATTTGTTGGAGTGGAATATTAGTGCGAATGCCGTCAACGATGGTTTCGTCGAGGGCGTTGCGCATACGGTTCAATGCGATTTCGCGTGTATCACCAAAGGTAATAATTTTGGCGATCATTGAATCGTAGTTGGGCGGCACCGTGTAGCCATTGTACAAATGTGAATCTACCCGCACACCTAAACCGCCCGGTGCGTGGAAGCTTTTCACCAAGCCGGGGCAGGGCATAAAGGTTTTGGGATCTTCAGCGTTAATGCGGCATTCAAAGGAGTGACCACGAATAACCACATCGGATTGTTTGTATGAGAGCGGTAGACCCGAGCAAACGCGAATTTGTTCTTTGATCAAATCGATACCGGTCACCATTTCTGATACCGGATGTTCAACCTGAATACGGGTATTCATCTCGATAAAATAGAAGCGACCATCTTCGTACAAAAACTCAAATGTGCCCGCGCCTTTGTAGCCAATATCGATACAGGCTTTCACACAGGATGCATAAGTCGCTTCGCGTACATCTTGTGGGATGCCGGGTGCGGGTGCTTCTTCCAATACTTTTTGATGACGGCGTTGCAGTGAACAATCGCGGTCGCCCAAATGGATCGCATGGCCTTGGCCATCAGACATAATCTGCACTTCCACATGACGCGGATTTTGCAGAAACTTTTCCATATACACAGTGCCATCGCCAAAGGCCGCTTTAGCTTCGCCCTGGGTAATTTGAATGGAGCTAATGAGCGCCTCTTCATTGTGTACTACGCGCATTCCGCGACCACCGCCACCGGCAGCAGCTTTGATGATCACCGGGTAGCCAATACGTTTGGCCACTTTTTTACACTCATCTTCATCTTCCGGTACCGGGCCATCAGAACCGGGAACAGTGGGTACACCAGCTTTTTTCATCGCTTTAATGGCTTCCACTTTATCGCCCATCATGCGGATTACCGCTGGATCTGGGCCGATGAAAGTGAAACCGCTTTTTTGCACGCGCTCGGCAAAGTCAGCATTTTCGGCGAGAAAACCATAGCCTGGATGAACGGCTTGCGAATCGGTAATTTCCATGGCGGCGATAATCGCCGGCACATTCAAATAGCTTTTGGGTGATGGATTGGGGCCAATGCAGACCGATTCATCAGCAAGGCGAACGTGCTTCAAATCGCGGTCAACTTGCGAGTGCACAGCAACGGTTTTAATACCCAGTTCCTTACAGGCTCGCAGAACGCGCAATGCGATTTCACCACGATTGGCGATCAAAATTTTAGTGAACATAAACCAGTTCCTCAGCGATTAGCGATTGGGTTGCCGCCAGCGGCAACCGCAACAGATGATTAAACAATAGTCACTAAAGGCTGATCAAATTCAACTGGGTTGCCGTCTTCCACCAAAATGGCGCCGATGACACCCGCTTTGTCTGCTTCGATTTGGTTCATCATTTTCATCGCTTCAATGATGCAAATAATGTCGCCTGCTTTCACTTGTTTGCCCACTTCAATAAACATGGGTGAACCTGGGCTTGGTGAGCGGTAAAAAGTACCAACCATAGGTGATTTAACAATATGGCCAGCAACTTCTGGCGCAGCAGCCGGAGCCGCTGCAACTGGAGCGGCCGCTGCGACCGGAGCCGCAGCCATGGGTGCTGGGTAGCCTTGTGGTGGTGCGCTGAAATATTGGGTGGTGCCACTGTTACGTGCGATACGAACAGATTCTTCGCCTTCTTTGATTTCCAGTTCGCCGATGTTGGATTCTTCCAACAGCTCGATCAGTTTTTTAATTTTGCGAATATCCATAAAATCCTCTCTGCAACAAGGGTTGTGGTTGGTATTGGCCAAGCCAAATTAATGAAAAGCTATTTAACGAGTTTGAAGGCCGCTTGCAGCGCCAGTTCATAACTGACGGCGCCAAAGCCGCAGATGACGCCTTGGGCGACATCGGAAAAATATGAGTGGTGACGAAAAGCTTCGCGTTTATGGATGTTGGATAAATGCACTTCAATAAAGGGTATATCAACGCCGAGCAGTGCATCGCGCAGTGCGACACTGGTGTGGGTAAAAGCAGCAGGATTAATGATGATGAAATCGACCCCTTCTTTACGCGTATCGTGAATACGATCAATTAGTTCGTATTCGGCGTTGCTCTGCAGGGTTTGCAAGTGGTGACCGGCCGCTATGGCTATTTGGGTCAAGTTGTGGTTGATGTCATCAAGCGTAGTTGCACCATAGATGCCTGGTTCGCGCAGCCCTAATAAATTCAGATTGGGGCCGTGAAGTACCAAAATGGTTGCCATTAACTGTGATCCTGCGGTGATTTTCTGGTTTTATGCTGAGACTGGCGTCGAAAGATCAAGTTCAGCTTGCCGGGATTTCAAAGTGGAGGGAGTGTGCCGCAAAAAGTAGGATATGTCCACGATGCCAGCGAAATTTTGTTGAGATGGCAGAAAATGTCTACATGATTGCAGAAGTTAGTCATCTGGGTGCTAAAAATAACGAGGAAAATAACATTTTGTGGGATTATCCCCGCATCATGCCTTCACGTTAGCGGCATGATGCAGGAAGTTAACTTAAATTGAGTCTAATTTCGCTAATCGTCGGCAAAATTAATAAATTTATGGCTTATCTTCACCTTTAAAGGTTTTGATAAGTAAGTCTTGGGTCAGGAGCTGCGGTAAAATAATGGCTTTTTCGCGGCTATTGGCAGGGAACCAGAGATATAGAGGTACTCCACTGCGACCATATTCTTGCAGGAGTTCGGTGATTTTTGGGTCAGTATTTGTCCAGTCACCTTTAACTGTGGCTACATTTAGCGCATCAAAGGTCTCTTCGACAGCTTTTGTATGTAGTGCGATTCGCTCGTTGGCAAGGCAAGTCAGGCACCAGTCAGCGGTTAAATTAACAAATACCGGGCGACCTTCGGCGCGCAATGATGTGACCAATTCAGGGCTATAAACCTGCCAGCGGTCAACTACTGCGGTTTGTTCGCGGCTTGCTGCGCTTTGCCAAACCAAAGCAATGGCCAGTAACCAACTCGAGGTGATACAAATTCGGCGCACCCATTGCCAAAATCCGCGTGCTTCCCGTCCTAACAACCAGCAGCCAAATGCGATAGCGACAGCACCCGCGCAAAGTGCTGCCATACCGCTCACACTGGTTTGGCGGCCAAACACCCACAGTAGCCAGATCGCACTGAGATACAGCGGGAAGGCAAGGAATTGCTTCAGGTTATCCATCCATACGCCGGGTTTGGGCAAGCGTGCGGCTAATGCTGGTAAATAGCAGAGTAGTAACAGTGGCAATGCCATGCCAAAACCGAGCGCCGCAAACACGGCGATGCAAACAAAGGCGGGTTGAGTCAGTGCGAAACCCAGGGCGGCACCCATAAAAGGTGCAGTGCAGGGGCTGGCGACTACTGCGGCCAACACGCCGGTGAAAAAGGAGCCGCGCAGGCCAGATTTCTGGGTCAGGTTTTGCCCTGCGCCCATCAGGCTAGTGCCTACATTTATCAGGCCGGACATGCTTAGGCCCATCACAAAAAACAGGTAGGCGAGGGCGGCTATTAAACCGGGCGATTGCAACTGAAAGCCCCAGCCGATGGCTTCACCACCTTTGCGCGCAACCAGTAAAGCAACGGCAAAACCTACGAAACAGACCATTATCCCGAGGGTATAAATCCAGCCGTGAATGGCTAGTCGCGCCCTGTCGGCTGCTGCGAGGCTCATCACCTTAATCGATAAAATAGGAAATACGCAGGGCATCAGGTTAAGAATGATGCCGCCCAACAATGCAAAGATCATTGCTTTTACTATTAACCCGGCATCACTCGCTGGCGCTACGGGTGGGTTGTTAGAGGGTGTTGTTGTGGGGGTGGCGATTTTTGCATCTGGTTTTTGCTCTGTGACTGATGCATTCGCAGGGTCGATAGTCAGTGCCAGTTTTTGTGGTGGGTAGCATAGACCGGCGTCGGCGCAGCCTTGATATTCCAGCTTTAGGTTGAATGTTTTGGTGATGCCAACCAAATCAAAACTGGCGGAAACCTCATGGTAATGCACCATGGTTTCGCGCTCGAACAGCTCGTCGTACTTCATCTTTCCTGGCGTATAAATAGGCGCTATCTGGATTCCTTCGTCGGCGCGGAACTTAAAACGCTCCTCATATAAATAGTAGCCATCGGCAATTTGCCAGTGCAGCACGAGTTTGCCTTGGGAAATAGTAAAACTCGGTTTAAACGCTTCTGCCACTGGCAAAAACTCATCCTGACCGCTCAATAAGTTGGAATTTGGCGTGTTACTGCTGTTGGAAAGGGGAGTGCTGTTGGATAAAGGCGTGCTATTGGAGAGTGTGGTGGATTGTTGCGTGAGTAAGTCATTGGCAAATGCGGCTGAGGTGGCCATCACGCTACACAGCAATAGAGTTTTTACGCAAAGGCGATACAAAAAATGAAGCGTGAACAAATGCAGATTCGGCATGGTAGGAGAAGCTTCCCGGTCTAAAAATAGAGTTTCGTGAGCGAATAGGGTGTCCGGCTAGGGGTGCCCTGCAGCGCGACTTAAAGTAACATACGCGGCCTTATAGACAACCGCCAATAAACATCATTCTATCCGACGTCTGGTTTTTCTTTCTGGGTAGATGATTGGCATGTTGGGTTAATGTGAAGTCTGTGCCGCGCGCTCAGTGTCAATGCAACAATTCCAGTTTAAGAGATAAGGTGTATGCGTAATTCTGTTAGTCGTATTGGTTTATTCAGTGTTTTGGCCTGCGCGCTCAGTGCCTGCCAGATTCCGTTTTACGCCAACCAGAAAAAACACCCTGCACCTGTTGTCGCTGCGCCCGTGGTGCAAGCCAAGCCCATAATCACCAAGGAGCAGCAAGTGGTAAACATGCTGATCCGCAATGGTGAGTACACCTTGGCGCAAAACCAATTGCTCACCCCCGCTAATGACAATGCTTACGATTTCTATCGCGCAGCACTAAAGCTTGACCCGAATAACGCACGCGCCAAAGGTGGATTGCAAGGTATCGTAATGCGCTATGTGGATTTTGCCCGCCAGGCAGCGGCGCGCGGCAATTATTCGCAGGCGACCACCATGCTGAATAACGCCCGCATCGTAGATCCGAATAATTTGTTAATTAAAGAAGTGGCCGCCGGCCTGACGGAGCAAATCAAGTCGGCACCGCCGGTTGAACCTTATCGTGGTGGCGCCAACGAATTTTTGCTGGACGCGAGTTTGCTGGGCAAAGACGATCCGCAAATACTCGCCAGAATCGCGGAGATCGCACAAAAACTAAAATCGACCAATAGCCTGGCGATGATTATTGCGCGTACCGATGTGGAAGGTCGCTGGATCTACCAAAAAATGCGCGATGCAGTACCCGATTATCGGGTGCGGGGTGATATCAAATTAGGTAGCCCACCGCGCGTGCAGCTAGTCCCTGCTGCGCAGTAGCTTATTAATGATGGTTATATTAGTCGCAGGCTTGCAGGGCATCGGCAAAACAGGCATCGATTTCTGGCGGTGTCGTTTTACGCTTAATCGCTTCAAAAAATACCATCGCTTGCGGGTATTCGCGGCTTAAATACATCAGCCATTGTTTAACGCGGTTGCCACAGTTTCGCTCGCAGTACAGCGGCGTGGTGAGCTTGTAATAGTCATAGAGCATGTTGCAAATCTGGCTCCAGCTGAGCGGTGTGTAATCCTCTCCTTTTATATGCGCTTTAATCTGACGCGCGAGATCCGGGCAGGCGAGCAGACCGCGTCCGAGCATTACGTCGGCGCCGTTGGATTGTTCGCGGCAGCGCAGATAATCTTCCACCGACCAAATTTCGCCATTGGCAATCACCGGGATTTTTAGCTCGGCGCGAATATCGGCAATGTAACTCCAATAAGCGGGCGGTTTGTAACCATCGGCTTTGGAGCGGGCGTGAACGGTTAGCTCATCGGCACCAGCGGCTTCTACAGCACGGGCGTTATCCAGGTAGCTGCTGCGATCTTCATAACCCAAGCGGATTTTGGCGGTGACGGGAACCTCACGCGGCACTGCATCGCGCACAGCTTTAATAATGGAATAGACACGATCCGGCGTGCGCAACAAGCAGGCGCCACCTTCATGTGAGTTGACGGTTTTCGCCGGGCAGCCAAAATTCAAATCAATCGCCTTGGCGCCGTAGCGGACTAACTCCAACGCATTGATCGCCATAGGCTCAGGTTTACTGCCGAGCAATTGCACCCGCACCGGCGTACCGTTCGGGGTTTTGCAGTCGCTTTCCAGTTCTTGCGCATACTTATAAAAGACTTTGTAGGGCAGCTTTTGGTCGGTAACACGGATAAACTCGGTCACACATCCGTCTAATCCGCCGATCCGCGATAGTATGTCGCGCACGTGATGCTCAACAACGCCCTCCATCGGGGCCAACATAATGCGCATAGATTTACTCGGGTTCATTCAAAGGTCGGCATTTTAGCTGTATTGGTTGATAATTTGCTCAACCCTGCGTAGATTGCGCGGCCTTTTGCGGGTAAAACCCATCTTTTTTACGATTATCGAGGTTCTTAATGACTCAGCCTGTTTTTCACGACCTGATTAGCGATAGCCAATTGCGCAAAGCGATTGATGTATTGGGTTACGAACAGCCCACCCCGGTTCAGCTTAAAGCGATTCCGGCAGCGGTGGCGGGTCAGAATCTTATCGTTAGCTCCAAAACCGGCAGCGGTAAAACGGCGGCATTCTTGTTGCCCGCATTGCAGGCGATTCTGTCTAAACCGCCGGTGAACCCGAGTTCAACCCGCATCCTGATTTTGACTCCTACACGTGAACTCGCTCGCCAAATCGTAAAAAACGCCGAGCAGTTACTCAAATTTACCGGTTTAAAAGTAGGGATGGTCTGCGGCGGCGAAGAACTAAAGTATCAAAAGGCGATGCTGCGCAAGAATCCAGAAATTATTGTCGGTACGCCTGGCCGCTTGGGGGAGCATATCTCCCATAAATCGACTGAGTTTTCCGGCCTCGAATTTTTGGTGCTGGATGAAGCAGATCGCATGCTCGATATGGGATTGAGCGATGACGTGCTGAAAATCACCAATACCTGTAGCACTGATCGCCAGACGTTTTTGTTCTCCGCCACTATGGAGCAAAAAGGTCTGCGTCATTTAATCAAGCAAGTCATTCTTGGCGAAGCGCAAGAAATTTATATCGACGAAAAACCGAACGACATCACTCAGCAAATGTTATTGGCCGACGATTACAAACATAAAGAAAAACTATTGGTTGCGCTGCTGCAAAAATCAACCTTTGAAAAAGTCATCATCTTTACCAATACCAAGCTCAAAGCATCACAGCTGGATAATTTATTGCGTTATAACAAATTTCGCGTTGGTACTTTGCATGGCGATATAACGCAAGACCAGCGCAAGATTACGCTCGATCATTTCCGCCAAGGTAGAACTACGGTCTTGGTGGCGACAGATGTAGCGGCGCGAGGGTTGGATATTCCCGGTGTTGAATTGGTAGTGAATATGGATATGGCGTATTCGGGCGATGAGTATTTACACCGTATCGGCCGGACTGGTCGCGCGGAAAACGAAGGTAGAGCAGTATCCTTGGTGGATGCGAAGGAGTGGAATCTTACCAAAGGCATCGAGCGTTATCTGGGTGCAACTTTCGAGTTGATTACCATTCCCGGTATGAAGGGTAAATATCAAGGGCCGGATAAAACCAAAACCTCCGGTAAATCAGTTGGTACTAAAAAGAAAGCAACGGCAAAAGATAAAAAACCGGATGCCAAAGCGCCGAAAGTAAAAGTGCGCGAACGCGATAAGAAAAATATCGGCAATCGTCGCGTACCAACTGCGCTTAAGACAGCGGAACTGGTCGATGGTTTTGCACCGCCGAAAAAGAAAGTGACTAAACAGGTTGATGATAATGATGAGTAAACGCAGCGCTTTTCTGCCGCTACTTATTGTGTTGCGATAGTGTCAATTTTATTTCAGTTAGGTGATTGACCCTTTTTTAAAATAAGCCTAGTATCAAGTCAAAGGTGGTGAATTTAACCAGTAACCACCTCCCTAACATGTGAAATTTGTAGTCGATGGATAACAGATTCCATATGTGTTCCCAAGTAGGTTTCTGGCACGCGCCAGCATAATCTATCTGTCACAAACTTCTGTTTTATTAGAAGTGTTTTACTGAAAGCGCTTTACTCGAAAATTGTTTTATTGTTTTTTAATCAGCGATTTAAATGTTAGTGAATCATCAACTGATCAATAAGTAATAGAAGGGGGTAAACGACACAGACATCATTCCATAGAAAATTGCGTTCTCGGGTAACTTCACAATACTGGGCTTTTCGAAATCGCCCGTGTTATTTTCTGACCTGAAGGGGATTATTCTATATGGCAAGAAAAACGCATGCCAGACGTAGTGCAAACCATCACTCCTACGATGATACTAGCTATCCAGCGTCGCGTCACAAAACGCGAAAAGGTCAACGAAGCGATGACAACATTGTCGAAATAAAATCCCGCTCGCAGCAAGTCGAAACAGCTTACTCACCTCCGCGTTCCCCCCAACCACTTCGCGCTAAAAACAAATCCCAGCAGCAATACATCGACGCTATCAATAATCACATGCTCACTTTTGGTATTGGCCCAGCCGGTACCGGCAAAAGTTATTGTGCAGGTGCATTGGCGGCAGAGGCGCTGGAATCAGGGCGAATAGAGCGCATTATTCTTACGCGCCCGGCGGTGGAATCTGGTGAGAACCTCGGGTTTTTACCGGGTGATCTCGATCAAAAATTTTCTGTGTATATAGATGCCTTCCGCGATATTTTAAATGAGCGTCTGGGCGCTGGAACTGTTGAATATTGTTTGCGTCACGGTCGTATTGTGGCGGCGCCACTTGCTTTTATGCGTGGTAAAACATTTAACAGTAAAACATTTGTGATTCTTGATGAAGCGCAAAATACCAGTCCGGCACAAATGAAAATGTTCCTCACCCGAATCGGTGAAGACTGTAAAGTAGTTATTAATGGTGATATCAAACAGAGCGATATTCGTGGCCCCAATGGTTTGGCGGATGCGGTAGAGCTGCTGCAAAATTTACCTAATGTTTATATTCATGAGTTTGAACGCGAAGATATAGTGCGTAGTGGTTTAGTGCGCGATATTATCGACCGATACGAAGTTCCTGACGAAGAGTAATCAACTTAAACGCACACTACTGGTAACAATATTATTGGTAGTGTGCGTTTGTCGTTTTATCTGGCTTGCTAAATGATTGGTGAGTCGGCATTCTGCGCGCTACTATTTTCCAGTATTTTTCGATAACAATAGCTATGAATGAATTGCGTTGCCCGCTTTGCCATTTACCATTGCTTCACAATACCCAAGGACTTGCGTGCACTAATCGCCATCAATTTGATCGCGCTAAAGAAGGTTATTTCAATTTATTACCTGTACAAAATAAACATTCGCGTGAACCAGGTGATGCTAAAGAACAGTTACAAGCACGCCGCCAGTTTTTACAGGCAGGATTTTTTGATCCGTTAAAAAAACGTTTGCAGGAATTATTACCCGCAGCGACAAAAACTCTTTTGGATATTGGTTGCGGTGAGGGTTACTTCACGGCGGGATTGTCTGATGCTCTTCCGCAAGCACAAGTCTATGGAATTGATATCGCCAAGGCCGGTGTGCGCATGGCTGCTAAAAGAGTAAAAGATAAAACCAATCTGACCTATTGTGTGGCATCGAGTTTTGATTTGCCCTTTACCGACGAATCGATAGATGTGATTACGCGCATTTATGCACCTAGTAAAGATGCCGAGTTATGGCGTGTAATGAAACCGGGGGGTTACTTGGTTATAGTGACTCCTGGCGAAAATCATCTTTTCTCCTTGCGCTCACGTATATATAAAGAGGTACGTCCGCATCCCCAACCCATAACGCCTCAGGGGTTTACTATAGTTAGCCATTATCGGCTGGAAGGTTATCTACAAGTCGAAAATCAGGAGATGTGTGCGGCACTGTTGGCGATGACTCCATTTGCTTGGCGCTTGGCGCCCGATCTACGAGAGACAATTCTGGCTAGTGAACTACAAGACAGTTTGGACTTTACATTAAGCGTTTATAGCAGAAATTGTTAGTTTTTATAGATTCCAGCTGTTCCTGTTCCAGAAAGTAATTAAAAATAAAAGTGATGCACGTCACAACTAAGGCCGTTGTTGTGGCATAAAGCATCTGTGAGTTATGATCAAATCGTCGAATTAGATGTTTTTTGCGCCATTTCGGACGCTTTTAAAATAAAAACGGGTTTTGTTCAAATTACCTGTAATTCATGTGGAAAATCTTTAATGGTACTTTCTCTCTTCAATCGCTCTACTGTGATTACCCATTTCTTAGCAATGTCGATATTCGCATTTTGTAGTCAGGCCGGGGCGCAAACAGCGGCGGCTCGTTCAGTAAAAGAGGCTGCTTTACAAGCGATAGAATCTAACCCCGATGTACAAGCGAACTGGCATGAATTCAGTGCAGCAGTACAAGATGTACGTGTTGCGCGCGCCGGTTATCTACCGACAGTAGATATAGGTGCATCAACTGGAAAAACCACTCGCGACTACGACGGACGTGCGAGTTACACCAACAATCAGGCACAAGTCACCCTCAGCCAAATGCTTTTTAATGGCTTTGGTACAGCAGGCGAAGTTTCACGCTTGGACAGTGCCCGTTTGGTGCGTTACTACGAATTATTAGATTCTGTCGAAACGATGGCACTCGAAGCTGTGCGAGCTTATGAGGACGTAAAACGTAATCGCGATTTAGTGGAATTAGCACGTAATAATTATGCAAAACATCGTGAGGTTTTCGGCCAGATCGAAGAGCGCGCTACATCAGGTGTTGGGCGCCGGGTAGATTTGGAGCAGGTTGCTGGGCGTTTGGCATTGGCCGAATCGAATTTATTAACCGAAGCCGCCAATTTACACGACGTCACTGCGCGCTACTTGCGTGTGGTAGGACAGTTACCCGCAGAAGATTTAACTGATGTTGAGCTTACCCAACAAACATTACCCGACAATATTCGTTCCGCGTTGATGCTGGCTTATCAAGGTAACCCTGGTTTTCATGCAGCGATTAAAAATATCAGCGCTGCACAAGCCGCAGTAAAAGTTGAGCGCTCTGGTTATTACCCCAAAGCGGAGTTGCGTGCCCGCCAGGTGACCAGCCGCAATCAAAATGGTTTTGATAATCGCATCGACCCCGATAATTATGGCGATGAAAGTGCGGTTGAATTAGCGCTCACCTACAACCTTTACAGCGGTGGTGCCAATCGTGCAGCAGTGCGTCGTTCACTGGAACAAGTGAATCAAGCAAAAGATTTGCGCGATCAAGCTTGCGTTGATTTGCGTCAGAACACACAAATTGCTTACAACGATGCGCAGCGTATTCGCGAGCAGCTTACGTCATTACAACAGCACCGTCTGTCGAGCGATAAAGTGCGTGTTGCCTATTCGGAACAATTCAATATTGGCCAACGTACCCTGCTTGATTTGCTCGATGCAGAGAATGAATTTTTTCAAGCGAGCCGCGCACTGATTATCGCCAATGGCGATTTGGAAATTGCCTATGCTCGTTCACTCGCTACCATGGGAAGTTTACTGCCAGCGCTTGGAATTGCGCGCGAGGGGTTAGTTGTACTGCATGACACTAAGGTAAAAGACTCATTGAACATTTCTGAATCTGCTTGTCCGGATATTGCTCCGGTCGCTTTAGGGCGTGACGATTTAGTTAGTCAATTAACCCCACTTGCAGGTGATACTTTATTTGATGTGGGCAGCTCACAATTAAAAGCAGGTGCAGAACAAAAACTGGATCAATTAGTTGCGAGCACTAAAGCGACCCCACATGTTGCGCAGATCAGTATCGAAGGTCATTCGGATAATAGCGGCAGTGATGCACTGAATATGTCACTATCCAAAATGCGTGCGCAACGTGTGCGAGATTATTTTGTATTAAATGGTTTGGAATCGATCCCAATGACCGTTGATGGTTTTGGCTCTGCGCGCCCAGTTGCCGATAATAATACTGATGCAGGTAAAGCTGCCAACCGCCGCGTAGATGTAATAGTTACGCGCAGCAAATAATTAGGCGTTGCATTCATTGCCCCCGTAAAACGCATCAAGTTAGTGTAAATTGATGCGTTTTTTTATGTGCCTTTTGCAGTATTTTCAGATGCACTGCAATGAAATTGCGTGTGCTGCAGTGGCCATCTATATTTAAGAAGCGTTGATCAGCGCTGCTGATACTATATTGCTAATAATTTGTTATACCTGCTTGCCGCAGCCCCCGGAGCCACGATGACCCTTGATGCTCAATTTTCCACGGATGTTTCACCTATAGGTAATACCGGTGGGCCGCTGCTCGAATGTTTGTTGCTCATCGCACGCGCGCATCAAATTACCAGTACACGCGAAACACTGCTTGCGGGTTTGCCGCTGGAAGCTCATCAGCTCACCCCCTCTTTATTTTCACGCGCAGCAAAACGCGCGGGTCTCACCAGCAAAATTGTACAGCGCGAATTAGCACAATTAAACAGCGCCTTATTTCCCGCATTGCTGCTATTAAAAAACAATCAAGCCTGCGTGTTGCTGTCCACCATCACTGAAGTCGCGCAAGTTCTCTATCCGGATTTAGGTGATGCCGTAGTGGAGGTGCCATTGACGGAGCTGGAGAATCAATACACCGGTCGTGCGATTTACGTGCGTCCACACGAACGTTTTGACGCGCGCACGGCTGAAATTGGTAAAGCGGCCAATGCAAAAAATCGTGGTGCACATTGGTTTTGGGGTGTTATTGCGGATCACAAATATTTATATCGCGATGTACTACTCACTGCCTTGTTGATCAACTTTTTCGCACTGGTCTCGCCACTGTTTGTAATGAATGTATATGACCGTGTAGTGCCCAACCATGCCACCGATACACTCTGGGTATTGGCGATTGGAATGTTGATTGCTATCAGCGCCGATTTTGTATTGCGCATGATGCGAGCCTGGTTTGTTGATCTCGCCGCGAGCCGTGTGGATGTCACACTTTCAGCCAGTATTATGGAACGAGTGCTGGGCATGAAATTATCTGAAAGGCCTGCATCGGTCGGATCATTCACCGCTGGTTTGCAATCGTTTGAAGCCATCCGAAGTTTCATTTCTTCGGCGACTATTTTGGCACTGGTGGATTTACCCTTTGTCCTATTGTTTTTAATTGTCGTGACATTAATTTCCTGGCCGCTGGTGTTTCCGATTTTAGTGGGTGTGATACTGGTGATGATTTACACCGCAGCTGTGCAACACAAAATGCATTTGTTGTCAGAGAGTTCCATGCAAGCATCGGCGCAGCGCAATGCGACTTTGGTGGAAAGTTTGAGTGCATTAGAGACGGTAAAAACCCTCGGAGCGGAAGGGTGCATGCAAGCGGTGTGGGAAAAAACTACACTGCTGGTATCGCGCGTGGGCGTTAAAATGCGTTTGCTGTCCGGTTCAGTTGGCACCAGCACCCTGTGGATTCAGCAGGTGGTATCGGTTGTTATTATTATCGTCGGTGTGTACCAAATTATTAACGGCAATTTAAGCCAAGGCGGATTAATCGCTGCTTATATGTTGTCGTCGCGCATCATGGCGCCGGTGGGACAAACCGCAGGTCTGCTAATGCAATACCACAGCGCCGCTACTGCATTAACGGCATTGGATACGATTATGCAAAAGCCAGTGGAGCGACCAGTAGATGCCAATTGGATCAGTCGCCCGCGCTTACACGGCGGAATTGAATTTAAGAAAGTCGCATTTAAATATCCGCATGATGAACGCGAAGTATTGCGCGATGTCGCCTTTAAAATTAATCCCGGTGAACGTGTAGCAATTCTTGGGCGCAATGGTTCGGGTAAAACCACAATCGAAAAATTAATTGCTGGTTTGTATGAGCCAACATCAGGAACAGTGTTGCTTGATGGAATTGATATTCGCCAACTCGATCCGGCTGAATTGCGCCGCAATATAGGTTACGTATCGCAAGATGTGAATTTGTTTTTTGGTTCGCTGCGCGACAATATTGCCATGGGTGCACCCCACGCGAGTGATGATGCCATTCTTGAAACTGTGCGTTTGAGTGGGCTCACAGATTTTGTTAATCAACATCCAATGGGGTTGGCGATGCCAGTGGGCGAGCAGGGGCAATTACTTTCCGGCGGCCAGCGCCAGTCTGTAAGTATTGCACGCGCCTTGTTAAGTGATCCGCCGATTTTATTAATGGATGAACCAACGGGCGCAATGGATCACACCAGCGAAGAAGAATTCAAACGTAATCTGGTGCAATTCGCTGAACATAAAACCCTGCTGGTGATTACCCATCGCACTTCATTATTGGAATTAGTGAATCGTATTGTTGTGATCGACGGTGGAAAAATTGTCGCCGATGGGCCAAAAGAACAGGTGGTTGAAGCGCTGCGCCAAGGCAGAATCGGGAGGGCATCATAATGACGGCCTCGCGCGATAAAATCTGGTTTGAACGCATTGGCCGCTGGTTGGATAAATTAGGCTTACCGGCAACCCATTACATCGATAAAGCATATGCGCGCTGGCTTGATCCTTTACATGAGCAACCCAAAGATTGGGTGACGGATTCTGATTGGGCCAAGTTGCAGCAGGAGCCGATACGCGCACGCGCGCTATTGCGGGTAATTGCGCTGATTATTTTTCTATTAATTGTGTGGGCAGCAGTTGCACCATTGGACGAAGTGGCGCGTGGTGAAGGGAAAGTCATTCCTTCGTCGCAATTGCAAGTGATCCAATCGTTTGATGGCGGTGTGGTACAAGAAGTATTGGTGCGTGAAGGGCAGGTGGTGGAAAAAGGCGATTTATTATTGCGTATTGATCCCACACGTTTTATTTCTACTTTCCGCGAAAATCGTGCCGAATATGCATCCCTGCAAGCCCGTGCGGCGCGCTTGCAAGCATTAACGTCTAATACAACATTGGTATTCGCTGAGGATTTAGTGGCCGATGCACCGGATATAGTGAATCATGAGCGCAGCTTGTATGAGTCCAATCGCAAAGAATTAGATGAGCAGTTGAGTATTTCGCGCAGCCAGTTGGATCAGCGCGCGGAAGAATTAAATGAAGTGCGCGCGAAGTTGACGCAAGTGACGCGCGCATTGGAATTATCAACGCAAGAATTAACAGTGACTAAACCTTTGCTTGCCAGTGGTGCGATTTCCGAAGTGGAAATTTTGCGTTTGGAAGGTGATGTCTCCAACGCGCGCGGTGAGCGTGAGCAGGCGTTATCGCAAGAGTCGCGTCTAGTGCTCGCTGTACAGGAATCGCAAGGAAAATTGCGTGAGACGGAATTACTTGCCAGCAATAAATGGCGTAATGAATTGTCGGAAGTATTAAGCAAGATTGCATCGCTATCGGAAACCAGTACCGGTCTTGCCGACAAAATTAAATACGCTGAAATTCGCTCACCGGTGCGCGGTACTGTGCAGCGTGTATTTACCAATACCGTTGGCGGGGTGGTGCAGCCCGGGCATGAAGTGGTGGAGATGGTACCGCTTGATGATCAACTATTAATTGAAGCGAAAGTATCGCCCAAAGACATTGCGTTTTTGCATCCGGGGCAGGAGGCGATTGTAAAATTTACCGCTTACGATTTTGTTGTCTACGGCGGTTTGAAAGGCAAGGTTGAACACATCAGCCCTGATACGATTACCGATGAAAAAGAACGTACTTTTTATATTGTGCGCGTTCGTACCGAACGTGCCGGGTTTGATCCAAGCTTGCCGATTATGTCGGGCATGATGACGCAGGTTGATATTCTTACCGGCAAAAAAACTGTGCTCGCTTATTTATTAAAACCTGTGCTACGTGCGCAACAAAATGCGATGACTGAACGATGAAGTCGCACCGTTTTTTTTCTCCCGCAGACATAATTTCACCACGCTGGTTGCAAGCATTTCCGGCGGCGCAAATTAGTGCTGCGTCACCGGCGGCAAATGTCGATGACATAGTCTGGTTACTGCTGCGCGACGAATTAAGCTTCATCCAGATCCAATCCTTGAGCGCAGTAGGCGCGCACGTCATTGCAATGACGATGATTGAAAACCCACAGGAAGCGCGCCGTGCATTAGAAGTAGGCGCGAGTGGATATGTGCATTATCTGGCGGCGGCGCAGGTGCTTGAGCAAGTGGCGCAGGTAGTTACCGCTGGCGGTATGTGGCTTGGCGCTGACTTAATGCGGCAACTGGTATTAGCCACGGCGCGTATCCTGCCTGCGGTTCCTATCCCAAAAGTGGATTTATCGCTTCTCACCAGCCGTGAAAAAGCCGTCGCCGAATTAGTCGCTGCTGGCAAAAGCAATAAGGAAGTGGCGCGCCTGCTGGATATCACCGAGCGAACCGTGAAGGCGCATTTGGGTGCTGCATTTGAGAAGCTGCAAGTGCGCGACCGTTTGCAATTAGTACTGATGTTCTCCATCAAGTCTGGCACTTAAATCATTTTTTGTAGAAATCCCCTCTTTATATTCTTTATTCTTTTATAGATGTAAAAAAACTCTGCTTATTGTCCTTTAGTCCAATGGCGCAATTTTCATCTATCGCTAGACTCCTCATCATCGCGCTCACTCTGTGAGTTGCATCACATTTTGAAATGACGTGGAGTCATCTATGAGTAATGCTGTTGCAAGAGTTTCATCGCTTCAAGGTCAAGCCTGGGCGAAAGCCACCGATGGTAGTTTGCGCCCCCTGACTGTCGGCAGCTTGATTAATGATGATGAGATTTTGGTAACCGCCCAAGGTGCTCGTGTTGAGTTGGATGTAGGTACCACCGAGCCGCTAGTAGTCAATGGCGGTTTGCAAGTAGGCATGACGCGTGATCTGCTCACCGAAACGGCGACTCAAGCAGATGAAGCACAACTGAGCGATGCCAGCGTACAAGAAGCCTTGACCATATTGGAGCAGGGCGGCGACCTATTGGACGAATTAGAAGAAGTGGCCGCCGGTAATAGCGGTGGTGAAGCTGGTGGTTCGCATAGTTTTGTGCGTCTGACTCGACTATATGAAGAAACCGACACCCAATCTTTTAGCTTTAGTGACACTGGAGCGGAAGAGCAGGCTCCCGGAATTGCGCAAAGTGCATCCGTCAATCCGGCGCCTTTGGTGACTGACCAAACAATCACTGTGCAAGAAGATGAACCATTAAACGGCCACGTCATCGCCACCGATATTGAAGGCGATACGCTCACCTACACCATTGCAACGGCGCCAGTTCACGGCACTTTGCTTATCAATCCCACCACTGGCCAATTTACCTTCACGCCCGATGCAAACTATAACGGTGGCGACAGCTTTGTCGTGACAGTGACCGACACCGGCGGCAACTCCACTAATACCAGCATCACCCTTACTATCGCACCCGTTAACGATGCTCCAACCAGCGCCGATCTAAATATAGCGGCTGATGAAGACACCGCCATCAGCGGTCAGGTGCAAGCGCAGGATATCGATGGCGATACCCTCGGCTACAGCGTTTCCACCACACCCGCAAATGGTGTAGTTGTAATCAACGCGGCAACCGGTGCATTTATTTATACCCCGAATGCCAATTACAACGGCAGCGACTCGTTTGTTGTGACCATCAGTGATGGCAAGGGCGGCACTACCACTAGCACCGTGGCTATCGATGTAAACCCCCTATCGCCAGTATTAAATGCAGCAGACGACAGCATCAGTGTTAATGAAGACGCACTCATAACCGGCACAGTCGCCACTAACGACCAACTGGGCGAAACCCCAAGCGGTTTTGCCTTGGTTACAGGTTCGGCCAACGGCACACTAACCTTCAACACAGACGGCTCCTACCGCTATCAACCCAACGCCGATTTTTATGGCATCGACAGCTTCACCTACCGCCTCACAGACGCCGACGGCAACACCGACACAGCAACAGTAACCATCACCGTTAATTCCGTAGACGATCCCGCCGTTGTATCAACCGGTTCCGGCGATGTTGTTGAAGACACAACTCCATCTACCTCCGGCACTTTGAGTGCGACCGACGCTGATAACGCCGCACTCGCATTTGTTGCCGCAACACAATCCGGCAATTACGGCAGCTTGGTGTTGCAAGCAAACGGGCAGTGGACTTATACGTTGGATGCTCGTGCGAACTCACTCGTTGCTGGCGAAAGTAAATCCGAAACCTTCACCGTTAATTTGACTGATAGCTCCACCACCACAATCACTGTCGGCATCACCGGCACTAACGATGTTGCGATTGTTTCAACCGGTTCGGGCAATGTTGTTGAAGA